>Ga0181525_10000369_pt1 | contig 40024 bp, 26 predicted proteins | sample PEATcosm2014_Bin_48_FD_121100 | JGI IMG/M metagenome (GOLD analysis project Ga0181525, IMG submission 121100) | Peatland microbial communities from MTU Mesocosm Facility, Houghton, MI, USA - PEATcosm2014_Bin06_10_metaG | ecosystem: Environmental > Terrestrial > Soil > Wetlands > Peat | place... | reverse complement strand
GTGGCCATGTTCGAACAATTCCAATGCCTGACTGGGTGAAACACACTATTGATCTTTGGTTGCTCGCTTCGAGCGTGGCCGATGGCAGGTTGTTCCGGCGCGTTTGTCGAACGGGCTCGATTTGGGGCGACGAAATGACCGAGAAAGTGGTCTGGCACGTCGTCAAGCATTACGCGGGAATGCTTGGCCTGACCAAACTTGCCCCGCATGACCTTCGACGCTCGTGTGCTCGCTTGTGTCATACGTCTGGTGGCGAACTAGAGCAGATTCAGTTTCTTTTAGGACATGTGTCCGTGCAGACTACCTAAAAATATCTGGGTTGCAAACAGCGGTTCAGAGAGGCCGTAAACGACAAAATTGGGATCGAGCCTGATCCGTGAGGTACGCGGGTAACTTGTCCGGTAACGCGACTAATCAGGACTTGGCAGAATCCTTCCATTCTCGATGGACAGATCAGGTAAGGTACTGCCATGTTTTGGGAGAAGACTTGGCCTTCTGCTAACCGAAGGAGAAGCTCCGCTTGACGCGACGGGATCAAGTTCTGTGGGTAGTCTCAATACTGCTTGCGACAGCGCTAACGGTGTCCGGCATGCACGCGAAGAATGCTGCGGAGTTGCACCACAGTGAAGCCGGACTGTATCGGCTCATGCCGGGTATCATCCTTGGCCTTCTTAGCGGGCGGCTTCTCGATAGTCCCACTGTCGTCTCGATCGTGACGATTGCCGCGAATGCGATGGTGTATTGCTTCGTGTTCAAAGGCCTCATTTGGTGGTACCTAAAGGCTACGCGACGTTGAGCAAAGTAGAGGAGCTATCGAATAAATCGCCATTTCACTCACCGCCCCAGAATCAGGTCAGTGTCTTCACTAACGGTCGGCAATCCGGAACTAATCGCCCAAATCCCGATTAAAGCGCTAACCGGACGAGTGAAGTTCTAATACGGGACTTGTCCGGTAACGCGACTTATCGTCCACTGACAACCCGAGGGCTTCCCGAGCCCTATTGTTTAGGCTGTCTCAGAGTTAATCCAGCTTCGGGTACTCGGCCGCGGCTTGCTGAAGGATCGGAATGTCGATTTCGGCGTCTTTCCAGAGTGTGAAGAAATCATTGTGGCGTTCTTCGCCTTGGCGGTGTCGTCAGAGAGAGTGTAGGCGCAGGCACCGCTTGGCCATCTGGAGTCGGGAACTGGGGCGTCATTTCTGGCTCAAAAGATAGAGGTCGGCAAGGTCGCCGTGACGCCTATAAACGATGGTGGAAAGGTCCCTGGAAAAATCATAGGCGTTACCTCCATAATCTCCATAATCCAGCGGAAAAGCAAAGGGGAGCTTCAACGCGACCTGGGGCACCCCGATGGTTTTACCGTCTTTCCAAGGCTGACGGTATATCGTGACTTCGCCTCGGGAAGCAACTGCATACAAGAACGACCTGCCGTCGCGATCAAAAGTTGCACCTAATGTCGCTACGCCCGGAAGCAAAGCGATGCATGTCCTGTCGGAGGTGGACACCTCGTAGATTCCAGTCTTTTCTCCAGTCGATAGGCTGCCAAGCAGGTACTCGCCGCCGGGGCCAGCATTGAAAATCAAGCAGCAGTTCTCCAATAGCTTCTCTGGATTTGAACCGTCCACGCTCCATTTCCAAATGGTTGCCATCGCACCTCCTCCATCCCAGGAACTCGCGTAAACGGATTTCTGGTCAGGACTCAATACCGAACTGAGCGGTCTACCTGCCTTCAGGGAGAGTTGACGCAGACCGCTGCCATCAGCCGCGACGATATAGATTTTGCCCCCTGGGTCGGCTCCCGTCTCTTGAAAAGACAGGTGAAAATTGTCCAGCGCCCAACTCCCTGTCGCCAGATGTTCTCCGGTGGCGATTTTCACTCTATTGCCCCCGTCGATGTCCGACACCCAAAGGTCGTTCCTCTGGAGTGCGGGCGACGTGATGTACATCACGTGCCTTCCATCCGGCGAGATAAGGGGCTCAGTTGCAGTATCCGACGCGATGTCCGTGGATTCTTTTGAATGAACGTGGTAGGCAGTCAGGAACCCGAAGGCTTTGCCATTCACATAGTAAATCCCTTTTCCTCCCGGGTCTGGCATGGGGTAGTAATCGGGTCCCGTTCCGAAAGTAATCTGCGTCAGACTCTCGTTCTGCAAGCTGTATTTCCAGATGTTCGTCAGCCGGTTTACAGCCCGGCTGAATAACACTGTTTTTCCCGGTTCGGCCCACGCGACGTCAGGATTCCCGGGCAGCTTACCTAAGTCTACCGCCTCATGGGTGGTCGCGTTTATTCTGTAAAAATGGGAACTCGACCAGTTCCCTGGCACACCCGCAGCGAGCAAGTCGTTGCCGTCGGGAAATATCAGTAGAGGGACGAAGAGCAGGCCAGCACTTTCGGGCTTGTACACTAATTCCTCGGTCAGTCCGGATTTTCCCGCACGAAAAATCCCGGGCCTATCAGACCTCGTATAGTAAATGAATGCGCCATCCGGCGAGGGGACCGCATATGCGGCAAACGCCACCCGCTGAGGAGCTCCACCGAGCGCAGGCACCGCCCAAACCTCGTCCTGGCCGAGAGACCTTCCGTAATAGATTTCTTTCCCGTCGGGCGAGAAACTGTCCACAACCTTTTCGCCTTCGTCATTCGTGAGCTGAAGGGACTCACCACCAGAGGTGAGCATCAGAAACACTTGGTCGATGCCGCCTACCGGTGAGGTAAAGGCCACGGCTTGGCCGTCGGGAGAAAGCCTCGCGTGGCTCATCGGTTTGTTCCAATGGCTGATTTGCGTGATCTTTGCGGGACCGCTGGGAACCTTCGAGCTGGGCCAAAAGTGATGGGTTACGAAAGCTGCGGCCAATACTGCGACGCAAGCGGCCACGATAGCAAATCGTTTTCGTCCAAGCCTCGCTGAAGGTTGCTCTCCCCCCCTCCCCGATGACGAAATTCGGTCCGAATCTGTATCCCGTCGTAGGCGCGTTAGTTCGGAACGCATTTCCGACGCGTGCTGATAGCGCAGGTCTCGGTTTTTCTCCAACGCACGGTTGATGACATCTTCGAGCTTCGTCGGAACGTCGGGATTCAACCTGACGGGAGCGACCGGGGAACTATGTAGTATCGCATCCGTAATTACTCCGAATGTGTCCCCGCGAAAGGGGTTAGCGCCCGTCGCCATCTCATACAACACCACGCCAAATGAAAACAAGTCGGTGCGCACATCTAATTCCTTGCCACGCACCTGCTCCGGCGACATATAGGCCACCGTTCCCACAGCCGTTCCCGGACTGGTCAGTTGCTCCGCGCTCATTCCTCCCAGTGCGTCCGCCGTGATCGTCGTGTCCGAAGCCACCGTCTCGCCCTTCGGGGCTTGTTTCGCCAAACCAAAGTCAAGAATCTTGGCGTGTCCGCGCTTTGTCAAAAAGATGTTTGCGGGCTTTATGTCGCGATGGACGATTCCTTCCCCATGCGCCGCATCGAGCCCGTCGGCGATCTCGATGGCTAAATCGAGGACAGGTTCGATTTCCATCGGACGGTTGCCGATACGATGCTTCAGAGTCTGTCCGTCGAGATACTCCATTACGATGTATGCCTTACCGCTTTCTTCGCCGATATCGTAAATTGTGCAAATGTTGGGGTGATTCAGCGCAGAGGTTGCTTTGGCTTCGCGCTTGAAGCGTTCGAGCGCCAGCGGGTCATGTGCCACATCGTCGGGAAGGAATTTCAAAGCGACGGCGCGGTTGAGCCGAGTGTCCTCGGCCTTGTACACGACACCCATGCCGCCGCCACCAAGTTTTTCAAGGATTCGGTAGTGGGAAATCGTTCGCCCAGAAAGTGGAGAAGAATCGGACACCGGCACGAATTCTATTCCGCGCCCCAAGGGCAAGTCAACGCGCCACCCCGCCCGGCGGAGACCCCGGGCCATCACAGATTTTCTCAGTGCGTGATTAACGCGCAAACCGGACATGTCCGGTAATCCGACTTATCAGGAGTTAGCGAAGCTAATAGTTCAGCGGACAGCCAAACCCCGAGATGACGCCCCTTGAAACTCACCGCAAACGCGTCTGCCATCGCTTCAGCGTCCATGAAAAAGTAGTAGCTCCATTTTTCTAAGGTATTCCCCGATGGGATCAGGCAGTTGAAAGCCGGAGCCAAAAGCCGGGCCGTGCTCTAGGCAACAATTAAGTCTGCTCAGCAGCTGCCAAACGGACTGGTCGTCATGCGCCGCCCCTTCCTCACAAAGGTTCGACCTGAACGTGTTTACAAACGTGCGCATGGCGTCGTTGGCAGACCCTGGGCGATTGATCCGATTGATGAAAGTGGCGGCATCGCCCGACTCTCGCGCCCATGTCAGGACATCCTGGTACGCACCGTCGATTTTATGCGACGTTTTGGAAATCGCGATTGCCAGCTCATAGTGGCTGTTGAGAAATTCCGGTTTGCGCGACGCCTTTATGATCTGGCCGACAACAGCAAGGAAGATCGGGTCGCTTGGCGCGAAAGTAATGCCTTTCTTGACCTGAATCTCAAGTACCGCGGGCTTGCCGTGCGCGTCATGCGCATGCACGATCACATCATCCAGCGGGTGACCCTCGGACGCCCTTTGGAATTCGACGCGATCGATAATTGTTCCGGGTAGCCCGCGCGGTTCCGCGCGCACGAGGAGAGACAGCAGATAGAAGGCGCCCACCCGGCCCTCGAAGAGGCTTCCTGCTGGTCCGCTCGCTGCTGGGCTCGTTCCGTCGGTCATGGTCTTTTCCGGCTCTTTCAGCGACAACAAAAGCTGGCCCGGCGTCCTCGCCATTCGCTGCGGTGTCGCGGAAAGCCTGCCGCGGAGAGACTCTTATCATACGTTCATCGTCCGTCGTGGCAAAGAGACGGCCGGGCACGGCATTTAGCAAGGGGCTGACAAACTGGCGAGAAAGGCCTCTTTGTCTGTGCTGTAGAGCGACCGCAACGTAGCCATGCTCAGGAGTTTCCTTCGGAAAACTGAACCCCAAACCCAGCCAGGTCGCGTTAAAGGCACCGGCGAAAGGGAACCTCCCGATTGGTCTTGGAGAATATCTCCGCTAATTTAGGTCGCTCGCTGATTGAGAGCGGGGAGAGAAAAAACAGATTAAGTGAATTACTGCTAACTAGGCCGGAAAATCTCGGTTTCTGCCAAAATGATCGGAACAGAGCGAAATCCCAAGACTGGCTGGCGGAGGGGGTGGGATTCGAACCCACGAGACCCTTTCGGGCCTAACGGTTTTCAAGACCGCCGGAGTCAACCGCTTTCCTACCCCTCCCGCAAGCTCAGTTTACTTGCAAGTGGTCACGGTTCCAACTACGAACGAAAAAACCGCGATGGGCACGACCGTTTCGTGTAAATTGACTTTAGCTCACCGAAAATCGATGCCCGCCGGAACTCCTTCTACAACGCGTCCTGTTAATTTCTCAGCGAACCATTCGAGCCAAGCTCCCACAGTCTTTCGCTATTTGCCCTACAAGCATCTCATCGCCGCGCTGTTGCTAGGCTTCGCCCTGCGGCTATTTTTCATCATCTATTTTCCATTCTATGCAGGCGACACAAAATTCTACGACGAACTCGCGCGTAATTGGCTGGACCACGGAGTATACGGATTCTTCATTCATGGGCAACTCGCTTCAGTGGATATGCGCATGCCGGGCTACCCCGCGTTTCTCGCAGGCGTCTACGCCGTATTCGGACGATCGAGTAGAGCAGTTATGCTTTTTCAAGCCTGTATCGATTTGTTGTCTTGCGTCTTAACGGCCGCGATCGCGGCCCATATCGCGCCCCTTCCAAGCAAAACTCGTGTAGCGACTATTGCCTTGTGGTTGGCCGCACTTTGCCCATTCACAGCGAACTACAGCGCAGTTGTCTTGACCGAGGTTCTGGCAACTTTCCTCACAACATTGGCAGTGTTCAGTTTCGTGACGTTCCTCGACAGGACGTCCGCCGATTTTTCAAGTCAGCCGCCTAATACCAAGACTTTACTCACCGGAGTTGCGCGGTGGCTTTTAACCGGACTGCTCGTCGGAATCGGCACCTTGGTGCGGCCGGAGACGCCGCTTCTATTGCTCGCGGCCGGAATCGTTCTCGCTGTTCTCTGGCGGCGCCGCCAAAACTGGTCCAAATTAATTTTAGCCATCGCCTGCATGTCGGCGGGGCTGATTCTTCCTTTGGCGCCCTGGGCGGCGCGCAACGCGAGAACGATGGGCCGAGTAGAATTTCTTGCGCCGCGTTACGCGGAAACCTATGGGGACTTTATACCTCGCGGCTTTTACGCCTGGACCGGAACCTGGGTGGTTCGATTTAGCGAAGCCTACCGTGTCACTTGGAAAGTTGGCAAGGCGCCGATTCAGGTCGCGGAATTGCCCGCAACCGCATTCGATTCGACTGCCGAACGCGCCCAAGTGGCCGCTCTGCTTGACCGCTATAACAGTAATCTGCAGATGACCCCCGTTCTCGATCGCGAATTCGCCGTTCTTGCACGGGAGCGAAGCGCGCATCGGCCCATCAGGACATATCTTGCGATCCCGTTAGCTCGCATATGGACTATCTGGTTTACGCCCCGCATAGCATTACTTCCGTACTCGGGAAAGTTGTGGCCGCCCGGGGAACAATGGCGAAGTAATAGCGCTGACTTCGGTGTGACATTGGGTTTCGGAATCTTGAACTTTGTGTATGTCGGTATGGCAATCCTCGGCGCATGGAGTTTCCGCAAACAGCCTGCCATTGCGTTCCTGGTTCTTTTCGTCGTGGTTCGCACACTTTTCCTCACACAGTTGCCGACAGTCGAGCCTCGCTACGTGATCGTTTGTTACCCGGTGATATTAGCTCTGGGCGCGCTCGCATGGTCGCGTCCGCGGCCGCAAGATTCATTGGCTGCTAATTCCGCTCCACAAATTACCCAAGCAATACATCTCTGAAGCGAGTCTCGGATTCCCTTGCAAGATGGTTGTGATACGATTTACACAGCAATGCGGCCTGCACCGGCGCTGAAATTCCCGTGCGGGCATAGGGAGTGCGGATGATGCGAAATAGAATCCTTGTCGCGACCATATCTTTGATTGCGCTAGCCGGGTTCGGCGTTGGCTTCGTGCATGCGCAAAACGCTTCAGCTCAGTCCAGCCAAACCAGCGATGTGAACAAGGAGAGCGCTGTCCCCGCATACCATTCCAGCCGTCCTGCCGGACCCTTACCCGACACGCTCGACCCCGCGCAGTTCACCGACGTACAGAGTCAGAATGTTTATGCGCTGGCCGCCAAGGTTAAAAGCATCCTCTACCAGCAGCCCTGCTATTGCCATTGTGACAAAGATATAGGACATACCAGTCTCTTGAGCTGCTACACCGATCGGCACGCGTCCGTATGCGCCTTGTGCCAAAAAGAGGCTGTTCTCGCGTACACAGAATCTCAAAAGGGTAAGACGGCCGCGCAGATTCGCAAGGACATCATGGATGGGAAATGGAAGGATGTAGATCTGTCTAAATACGAAACTCCGGCGCCTTCCAACTAATCGATTAGTGGTCGTCCTGAATGCCGGAATTAGTGAACGGGGTGAGAAGCCGGTCCGGTCGGCCAATCCTGCGGGGCGAAATCGACACCCCAGAAATGCGGACTGGGCGAGAGAAACTCAACACCAACGCGCATCCCTTTTTCGGAAGTGTCGCCAATATAAACCACTCGGCATTCTTGCTCTTCCTCGGTCACGGGATTAATCAGAACCAGGTCTGCGCCGAGTGCGATCTCTTCTTGAAGATAAAGCAGCCCTCCGTGAGCGTTGATCACGATCGTTTGGCTGTTTTCCCGGAATTTACGGCCATGAATGCTCTTGCCCGATGCGCGCACGGGTATACGCGTGAAAACCCGTGAGCTGCGCCGCTGTTTGCTGCTGGTTTGTTCGTTGACTTGTGCTTCGCTCATGGTGTTTTCTATCGTGCACGGCGCGCGACCGGGAGTCAACAACGCCCGCCGTAGAAGGTGCCTAAAAACACAGTTCGGCTAAAAACCTTGCTAAAATCGCTCAAGGTTCCGCTAGAATTACGCGTTTGTGCCATACAATGCAACCAGCCGCATGCCCGCGCAGCTTGGGGAGTCAGGAGCGCAGATGAAGTTGATTGACTACATTGAATCAAGGCGCGAAGAAAATCTAAACGAGCTGAAGGAATTTCTCCGTATTCCCAGCGTGAGCACGAAAAGTGAACACAAGCCTGACATTGAGCGCGCCGCTCATTGGGTCGCGGAGAAGTTGCGCTCCGCCGGCCTGGAAAACGTTGAAATTGCGCCCACCAAGATGCACCCCCTCGTTTACGGCGAATCGCTGCACGCTCCCGGCAAGCCCACGATTCTTTTTTATGGTCATTACGATGTGCAGCCGGCCGAGCCTTTGGATCTGTGGACCACTCCGGCATTCGAACCTACCGTGCGCGGCGCGAATCTTTACGGCCGTGGCACGGCCGACGACAAGGGCCAGGTTCACATCCACTTGAAGGCTTTGGAGGCCCTCAAAAATATAAATGGGAAACTTCCGCTGAACGTAAAGGTGATGATCGAAGGCGAAGAGGAAATCGGCAGCGTAAGTCTGTGGGATTTCGTACAGAAGAATCGCGAGCGTCTGAAAGCCGACGCCTTGGTCGTATCGGATACTTCTATGCTCGCCAAGGGCGTCCCGTCGATCACCTACGGCTTGCGAGGCCTGAATTACTATCAGGTCGAGCTCACCGGTCCCGCGCAGGATTTGCATTCCGGAGTTTTTGGCGGCGCCGTGCCCAATCCGCTCACCATCCTCTCCGAAATGATTTCGAAGCTGCACGACAAGAATTTTCGCGTGACCGTGCCCGGTTTTTATGACCGAGTCGCGACCCTCTCCACCAAGGAGCGCAAAGATCTGAATTCCCTGCCCTGGAGAGAGAAGGACTTTCGCAGGACAGTCGGCGCTCCGGGATTATGCGGCGAGAAGGGTTACACCATCGTCGAACAACTCTGGATCCGCCCGACGCTCGATATAAATGGAATCTGGGGCGGCTACATGGATGAAGGCGCGAAGACCGTGATACCCTCAAAAGCGTGGGCCAAGTTTTCCACCCGCTTGGTCCCAAACCAGGATCCCGCAAAAATCGCCAAACAGGTCGAAAGACATATTCGCGCGTTACTTCCCAAAACAGTTACTTGTAAGTTTGAAGTTCTCAGCACCGGCAAGCCCTGGGTAGCGCCCTATTCCCATCCGATTTTCCAGAAAGCGATTCACGCGCTGGAGACCGGCTTCGGAAAGAAAGCTGTGTTCATTCGCGAAGGCGGTTCGATTCCATTCGTGACTCAAATGCACGATACCTTCAAAGTTCCCTGCGTTCTTCTGGGTTTCGGATTGCCGGACGAAAATGCGCATGCCCCGGACGAACACATCGCGCTTGAAAATTATTTCGGCGGAATCAAGGCTGTCGCGCTTTTTTACGATCAGCTCGCATCCGAATAAAAATCTCATCCCAATTTGACACCCTTAGGAAAGGGCCATTTTTCGGGCTTTTTTCAAGGATTTCCTTGCGTTCCGACGTTAGTGCAGCTATAGTCCGCAAGGCATCCCGAACCCCGGGGCCAAAAAGAAATTACAAACGAAGAGGAGAAAGTAACTCGATGGCAAATCCGCTTAGCAAGTCGAAAATTATTGCGCACATGGCCGAAAAGGTCAGCACTCCTGAAAAGCCGGTGTCCAAGAAACAGGTCGCGTCGTTTTTTGACGAATTCTTCAAGCTGGCTATTAAAGAGACCAAGGGCGCGGGAAAGTTCGTGATCCCCGGTCTCGGCCGCTCCGTGAAAGCACATCGTAAAGCACGCATGGGCCGCAACCCGGCTACGGGCGAGGCCATCAAGATCAAGGCCAAGACCGTGGTTCGCTTGCGCGCTTCCAAAGCGTTTAAAGACGCCGTACTCAAGTAGCTAATTCGGCGCAGAGATTCGCGGCAAAACCCCCAGGCATCGCCGTCCCGCAACACGCGACGGAGGTTTGGGGGTTTTGTCTTTTCATCCAAGCGCGATTCCTCAAGGTTGGTAAAAAGTATTTTTCTCTGCGATCACATCACCGGACACCTAGTCGTGATTGACGGCGGACTCAGCTCGCGTCGCCCTCGCGGATTGTTGCCCAATGCTTGAACACTCAGGCCTTTTAACCGATCTCTACGAATTGACCATGGCGGCGGGCTACCTTCAGACCCGCTTCGACGCCCGCGCCACCTTTGAATTATTCGTTCGGCATCTCCCTGCTAAGAGAAACTACCTCGTCGCAGCCGGACTCGAACAGGCATTGGATTTCCTGGAACACGTTCATTTTACAACCGACGACATTTCCTACCTGCGTCGCCATCCCGTATTTTGCAATATCCGCGATGAATTCTTCGACTATCTAGCGAAGTTCCGCTTTACCGGCGACGTTTGGGCCATGCCCGAAGGATCGCTCGTCTTTCCCGGCGAGCCGATGTTGCGCGTCGTCGCCCCCATCATCGAGGGCCAGATTATGGAAACTTATTTACTTGCGACGCTGAGCTATCAAACCATGATCGCAAGCAAAGCTGCCCGCGTGGTTACCGCAGCGCAGGGCCGCCAGATCCTGGAATTCGGCGCCAGGCGCGCGCATGGCAGCGAAGCCAGCCTCCTTGCGGCCCGTGCAGCCGCTATTGGCGGTTGCGAGGGAACCTCAAACGTTCTAGCCGGCCACCAATTCGGCATGAACACCTACGGAACTCAGGCGCATTCTTGGGTGATGGCGCACGAGAACGAACCAGAAGCATTCCGCCACTTTCTGGACGCTTTCCCCACGCATTCCGTCCTCCTGCTCGACACCTACGATGTGCACAGGGCCTTGAAAACGATCATCGAGATGGGACGTAAGCCCGCCGGCGTGCGCTTGGATAGCGGGGATTTGGCCAAAGATAGCCGCTGGGTGCGCCGCGAACTCGATCGCGCGGGTTGGACTGACGTCAAAATTTTCGCCTCTGGTGACCTCGACGAATACAGAATTACGAAGCTGTTGGACCAGAATGCCGCCATCGATGCCTTCGGCGTCGGCACCTCGCTGGCCACACCCGGCGATGCTCCGCACTTGAACTTGATTTACAAACTCGTGGAGGTCGAGCGTGCTGGAGAAATTCGCGAAGCAGCGAAATTGAGCGCCGCAAAAGTCACTTATCCGGGTCGCAAGCAGGTTTTCCGCTATTCGAATAGCAAAGGTCAGCACTTAAACGATAAAATTGCCTTGGAAGGCGAACCGGCAAACGGCGGTGATCCTATGTTGATCGAAGTAATGCGCGCGGGCCAGCGGATCGCCCCGGCAGAATCGATTAGCGTTCTTCGAGGCAGGTGCATCGCCGGTTTGGCTCAACTGCCCCAACGATTTCTGCGGATTAATCGAACCGCGGTCTATCCCGTACGCTATAGCCAGCAGCTAAAAACAATGCTGGAAAAGGTCCGGCGACGGGTTCGCAGGGCCGCGAAAAAGTAAATCTTTGTGCCTTGTAGGAATTTAAGTCCATGCTGAAAAGCAAAGTTGTTTTTTGGGAAGTGGACGTGCAAGCGGATTTCATGCTGCCCGGGGGAAAGCTGTACGTTTCCGGCGCGGAAAAGATCATTCCAAACATTGCGCGGTTAGTGGACGTCGCGCGCGAAGGGCGCGTACTGCTCATTTCCAGCGCCTGCCGTCATCTTCCCGATGATCCGGAATTCACAATCTTTCCGCCGCACTGCGTTCGTGGAACTTCAGGAGAGCGCATCATTCCCCAGGGAATGGCGGAAAAAGTCCATTTCATCCCGAACGACGGAACCACGAAGCTGCCTGACTCTATTTTCAATAATCAGCAGCTCGTTCTCGAGAAGCAAACTCTGGACGTTTTCAATAATCCTCATGCGCAGGCAATTGTTAATCGGCTTGGCAAAGATACCGAATATTTGGTCTTTGGTGTGGTTGTCGAACACTGCGTGTATTTGGCCGCGAAAGGCTTGCTCGATCGCGGCCGCAAAGTTTTGATTGTTAAAGATGCTATCGAAACCTTAAAAGGCGCCGACGGCCGCCGTTCGCTCGAAGAACTTAAATCGCTTGGCGCAGCATTCGTCTCCACCGACGAAGCAATCGCGATGGCTGCCGGCAAGTCTGCGCTCTGAGTCACCATCGCCCTTAGAGAGAAAATTAAATGTCGCTCGAACAACAGCAATTGGCTTGGAAGCTGCTCCAGCAGGCTTATCAGGCGCAGATGCACGGCGATTACGACCACGCCGTTGAGCTCTATACAAAATCACTGGAAATTTTTCCCACCGCCGAAGCGCATACTTTTCTAGGTTGGACCTATCACTTCCAGGGAAAAGTGGACGAAGCCATTGCCGAATGCAAACGCGCCATCGAAGTGGATCCGGATTTCGGCAATCCGTACAATGACATCGGCTCTTATTTGATCGCGCTTGGGCGTTTCGACGAAGCCATTCCGTGGCTGGAGCAGGCAATTGCCGCCCCTCGCTATGACCCGCGCCACTTCCCGCACTTCAACCTCGGCCGCGTTTACCACGCTAAAGGCATGCTCACCCGGGCGCGCGAATGTTATCAGGAAGCGTTGCGCATCGAACCGCAGTACACCCTCGCGCGCCAAGCCATCGAAAATCTCCGCCGCATGGTGAATTAGGCCGCTTCGCAAATGCCATTGTTACGAAGTGGCCGCAATTTCCTGGCTCGGTTTCACAATTCGATCGTAAATCCCCAGAAGAAACGCTGTCAGCACGCCAATCCCTGTTACTACCCACCAGATGCGCTGGGGCTGATGCGTAACTTCCCCGAAATGGTGAATCAGTTTTCCGCCGAGCCACCCGCCGATCAGTGAGCCAATTCCTATCGGTAGGAACGCAAAGCCCATGTAAGTCCCCTGCTGCCCGGCAGGCGCGAGGCGAGAAATATATTCATAATAACGCGGTGACTGGGTGATCTCGCCCAACGACACCGCGACCAGCGTAAGGATCACCATCGGAACCGTGGGGTGAATGATTAGGATGATCCAGGCCAGTGCGGAGATCAGCGTGCCCAGCGTAACCGCCCGGAATGCGGGGATTTTCTGCGTGAGAAAACTCGCCGCCATCTGCAGACAAATTACAGTGATCGGCCCGGTGATCAGCATCAGTTCCGTGTCCGTTTTCGGATTAATATAATCGTGCACGTACAGCGGTAGAATTATGAATTCCTGCCAGTAAACGATCCAGTAACCGGAGAAAATCACCAGGAAAATCATGAACCGCGGGTTGCTCAGCACGGTCCAAAAATTCCGCGCCGCTTGCCCGAGCGTTGCTGCCTGAACTTCCTTCGATCGCCTCGGTTCCTTAAAAAAAACAAGTACCGCAAAGAACATCAGAAAAACGCTGAGCGCCGCTACTCGGAATACGGCTTCGACACTTAGGTGCTGATGCACCCACGACGCCACAAAAGGGCCGGCCGCACCGCCGATATTCACCAGCGTGTAGTAAATTGAGTAGCCAATCGAGCGTACGTTTTCTTTCGATGCGCGCGCCGTTGTGCCCACAACGCACGGCTTCACCAGAGAAATCCCGATTGCTGGAAGCATAAGAACGATGGTCACCAAAACGACCAAGGGTACCGCTGCTCGCACTGGACCAAGCCACGGCGCCGCCAGCGAACCAAGCAGGAAATAGGAACAACTTAAAACTAAATATGCCAGTGAAAGCGATCGCCGAAATCCCAGGCGGTCCGCGAGTGTTCCGCCAAATGCCGCAAGAAACCAAACCATGCCGCCAAACAGTCCTGTCAGGCTGCTCGCCTGAGCTACTGGAAAATTCAAGGTTTCATGGAGGTAGCGAGCAAGCGACGCAAAGGCGGCGTAGTACGACAACCTCTCGAAGAGCTCGCTGACGTTTGCGACCCAGAAGGCTGGCTCAAAACCGAAGCGGATTTCTTGCAGACGCTGTGTGAAACTCAACGGTCCCCCGGAACCGCGTTGGCAATGCGCGGTGCATGGTTTTTCGATGCCATGTCAGGCCGCGATTGTAACGGAACACCCGCCCCCGCGCTCTGGATTTTTGCGTTTCTCGTGCGTGTGTTAAGATTGCTCGTTTGGTCTGAAGGACGGTTTCCGCTAAACGATGCCTGTCGCGACCATGAAGGCTTTGCGCAAGATGCGTCCCCAGCGCGGCGCGCAGCTTGAGTCAGTCCCCATTCCCACGCCCGGCCCTACGGAAGTGCTTGTCCGCGTTCGCGCTGCTTCGATTTGCGGAACCGATCTGCACATCTACGGCTGGGATCGCTGGTCCGCTTCGCGCATTCACCCTCCGCTGACCTTCGGGCATGAATTCTGCGGAACGGTGGACAAAGTCGGCTCCGAGGTCACTTCGGTCAAGCCCGGTGATTTCGTCAGCGCGGAAATGCACGTGAATTGCGGACATTGCCGTCCGTGCCGGATGGGCCAGGCTCACGTCTGCCAAGACGTAAAAATCATCGGCATCGACGCGGACGGCTGCTTCGCCGAATTCGTGATCATTCCCATCCGCAATATCTGGAAAATCGATCCCGCCATCCCTGAACACTATGCCGCAATACTTGATCCGCTGGGCAATGCGGTCCACACCGTTCTTGCGGGAGAAATCGCGGCGCTCAACGTTGTCGTCACCGGAGCCGGGCCCATTGGGTTGATGGCCATTGCCGTGGCCCGCGCTTGCGGCAGCGCCATGATTTTTGCCACCGAGGTAAATCCCCACCGGCGAGAGCTCGCCAAGAAAATGGGCGCGGACGACGCGCTGGACCCCAATCAGGGAGACGTGGTCGCCCGCGTTTTGGAAGCCACAGACGGCGCGGGCGTTGACGTCCTCCTCGAAATGAGCGGGAATCCTACGGCCATTCATCAAGGCTTCCAAATGCTGCGGCCCGGCGGGCGTGCCTCGCTGTTGGGTATTCCGAAAGACCCTGTCACTTTCGATCTCGTAAACGATGTCATCTTCAAAGGCGTCACCGTTCAGGGGATTTATGGCCGGAAGATGTTTGAGACCTGGGTTCAAATGACGGAACTTTTGAAGCACGGCAGGCTGAATCTGGAGCCTTTGTTCAAAGAACGCTTGCCTCTGGAAAAATTCGCCGATGCATTTTCTCTTCTGGAGTCCGGAGAAGCCGGGAAAATTCTGTTCTATCCCAACGGCTCGCAAAAATAGCTAGTCCCGCAAGGATTATCGGAGAAATCATGAGCACAACCACGCGCCCGCAGCTTCAATATTTGCACGACGCTCTCGAAGATCTGAAGGCCAAACATCTTTATTTTCGTCTGAAGATTCTCGAAGGCGAACAGAAGCCCGTTGCAAACTTCGACGGCAAGGAAGTGATCAATCTCAGTTCAAATAACTATCTCGGATTAACCACCCATCCCAAGCTGCGCCGCGCGGCAATCGACGCCACGCGAAAATTCGGTGTGGGCTCCGGCGCCGTCCGTACCATCGCCGGAACCATGAAGATGCACATGGACCTCGAAGAGCAGATCGCCCGCTTTAAACAGGTCGAGGCCTGCGTGGTTTTTCAATCCGGATTTGCCGCCAACGCAGGAACGGTCTCGGCCATCCTGGGCAAGGAAGACCTGATCGTTTCCGACGAACTGAATCACGCCTCCATTATCGACGGCGCGCGCCTCTCGAAAGCCACCATCAAAGTCTTCAAGCACAAAGACATCGCCGATTGCGAACGCATTCTAAAGGAAACCGAAAACTGGAATGGCAAAAAGCTTCTGATTACCGACGGCGTTTTTTCCATGGACGGCGATATCGCCAACTTGCCCGCGCTCTGCGACCTCGCCGAAAAATACAACTGCATCATGATGGTGGACGACGCGCACTCCTCCGGCGTGCTGGGAGCCCGCGGCCGCGGCACCATCGATCATCTCGGATGCCACGGCCGCGTCGATATCCAAGTCGGCACTCTCAGCAAAGCCATCGGTTCAATCGGAGGTTACGTCTGTGGCTCGCGGGACCTAATCGAGTTTCTTTACCAGCGAGCAAGGCCTTTTCTTTTTTCCACTTCGCATCCGCCGTCTGTTACCGCCACTTGCCAAGCCGCCTTTGAGCTTCTCGATTCCGAGGCCGGCGACCGGCTCATAAAAAAATTGTGGTCCAACACAAAATTCTTCAAGCGCAACCTAAAAAAACTCGGCTTCGACACGGGCAGGAGTGAGACGCCCATTACTCCCATCATGGTGGGCGACGCCGAAAAGGCCTTCCAGTTTTCGCGGGAGCTTTTTGCCGAAGGTGTCTTCGTCGTCGCGCTCGGCTTCCCCACTGTTCCGGAGGGCAAAGCGCGCCTGCGCACAATTGTGACCGCAACTCACAAACGTGGTGATCTGGAGCGGGCCCTCAAAATCTTCGAGCGCATCGGCAAGAAGCTTGGAATCGTCTGAAACTCGATGGTTTAGCTCCGAACCGCATATCAGCTAGCTTCCTAATTGCAGTTACTTCACATCTCAGTAATGTTCTGATACGCTGCAGCCCTATCGACCCTCAAAGAGTCGAAGTCTGTTGCGGAGGGATATAGATGATACCCTTCAAAGTTCTTTCTCCGGCCGTCTTGTTGGCAATAGCCCTCTTTGGCTGGGCGCCATCCGGCCCCGCGGTTCAAGCCGGAGCATCGGGACAATCCGCTGCGCCGTCGCGGTCGATAACCGTTCCAAGCGGCACATCCGTTCTCGGGAAACTGCTTACGAACCTGGACGCCGCGCAGGCGAAAACAGGCGATCCACTAAACGTTCAAATCTCGGAGGACATCAAGTCGGGCCACGATGTTCTAGCCAAGAAAGGATCCACTCTGAACGGTCACCTTACTTCCGTTGAGCAGGGCTCGAAGTGCATTGTTGGAATTCTCTTTGATCGCCTCACACTGAAAAATGGCGATCAATTCAGCGTCAATCTAACCATCCAAGCCCTAGCTCCGCCAACGGATGACAGATCGGATTCGCTTATGACTGGCCGTGGCATGGCGCAGAACGCGGCCGACGCCACCGTAACCGGTCACACGGAGGCAGTGCCCGGAGCTGGCAAAATACTTGATCACAAGAGCATGGGCGTATACGGGATGCCGAACGTTTCGCTCGCGATTGAGACGGATGAGGGACAACACATTTCAATGGTGGTCTCGACGTCCGGCAACCTCCGCCTCAAAAAGGACACGCAGTTAGTCCTACAGGCTGTTAGCCAATAAGGATTGCCTTCGTCTCCACGAAGCTTTGCTTCTGCGCCGAAATCAAGCTGCAACCGCTAACTGCGGTCGCATGTATCTGTATAGTGCCAGCACCACCGCACCCAGTCCCCACACCATCACGATAAACGCAATCCACCCGCCGATGTACGGCAGTATATGGGCGGCGCGCAGGATCAACAGACCTAGCGCGAGCCTCCCGAGTGCGGGACCGACTCCGACGCCTTCGCCCAAGATTCTTTCCCCCAGCCACGATCCCACATAGACCTGTGCGGAATAAATCGCGATAACCCAAAGCAATATCGCCGAGATTCCAACGCCAAGCCCCACAATCGTTATGCAAACTATAATTGCCAAGATCGGAGTGGCAACCAAGAACAGTAAGCCCAAGCCGATTGATTGCGCCGCCTTCCTGCAGGCACGTTCCGTATCGAAGAAAAATCCTGGTGCGAGTAACAGCACCGCAAGCCCAAAAACGAAACTGGCTCCCCACAGCAGTATTTGGTGCCAGTAAAATCTGGCGGATGAATAATCCCTTTCCGGGCCGCGCTTCGTCAGCGTGAATTCCATCGGGCTTCCCAATTTTGCAGTCGGCGAAACTTCCGGCTGCTCGTGCGATTCCACTTTCGTTTGCCCTTTGATCTCAGCCTTTGACCCAATCGTCACGTGGCCGGCGCGGATCATCGCGTTATGCCCGAGCAACCCATTCACGCCTATCTCTCCACCGTACGCAAGCAAGTCTCCCGCAACCTCGCCATCCAATTGTGCCTGACCAAACCCGAGCGTCATTGTTCCGTTCACTCTTGCCTTCTCCTCCAGATTCACATCACCCGCCCAACCCATCACGTTCCGCGTCACCGCACTATTGAGCTGAAGGGTTTGCACGCATGCGCGCACATTTCCATCCACTGTTCCATTCACGTGCAGGTCCTGAGCGAACGCGAGCACGTCCCCTTTCACGTGCCCATTCACAGTCACGCTGTGAGACCACACGATCAGATCGCCGTCAACGTCACCGTTGATTTGCGTGTGGTCCGCAAGGACGATCAAGTCCGTCTTCACTTCCTCTCCCGCCGGCAATGTGTAATTGGGATTGCCGTGCTTTGTTTCTGCAGCGGATGCGATCGGAGGTATCGCCAGCGAGCAAACGATCGCTCCCATCACGACTGCAATCGTCGGGAAACTCCGCCATCGGCGGCGCAGCAGCCAAATTACCACCAGCCCCAAAGTCGCCACCGCCAGAAATTCCATTAAACTTCGCATCGCGTCCCATCCTTTCCAAAATGCTCCGCTGAAAAAAAGCATCGTGAACAAATTTCCCTGCGTAAAACCAGCCTGCGCGGCCTGCGCGCGCCAAGGTTCAACAATTCCGCTCCAAAGTGTATAGGCTCCTCCCGCGCTCAAGCCCAGCGCCGAGATCCATCCCCATGGCGCAGGTTGACGTCCGGAAGCTTCCGTAAGGTGCGCAGGTAAAGATTCATCATCTGCCACCAGCGACTCGCGCAGCCACACTCCTTCGGTCTCCAGCGCATGAAGCAGTTCGCGGCATTCCGCGCAGGAAGCGGCGTGCGAAGCTATATCGCGCGCGTGCTCGGCATCGAGTTGTGACTCCAGGTAGAGTAGCCCGGTCATTTCATCGAAGTGGCTCATACTTTTCCCCCGGCGGCGCCGCGAATCAGCGGAGCTTCATTCCCTGCCAATACATCGCGCAACTGGTGACGCGCGCGCAACAGCAATACTCCCACGAACGCGCGCCGCACTCCCAGCGTCTCGGCGATCTCGTCATAACTCATTTCCGCGAAATAACGCAGAACCAGCGCCATCCGCGCGCGGTCCGGCAGCTTTTGCAACCCGTTGCGTACTTCTTTGCTCCCGTGCTCTGCTTGCAAACGCTCGAGCTGGCTCGGATCCGGATGCTCCAGCGGGAGCGTCTCCAGATCTCCCGTCTCCAAATCCTGCCGAATCCGCCGCCGCCGCAGCATATCCCAACAATGATTGCTCGCAACCTTATACAGCCACGCCGTGAACGGCCTGGACGAGTCGTAGGTCCCGAGTTTTTGCCGTACCTTCATAAATATTTCCGTAGTCGCATCCTCTGCGTCTTCGCGCGTCGGCAGCGCTCGCCGGCAGAACCGGAAAATCGCCGCCCCATACATCCGATAGAGCTCGCCCCAGGCGTCCGCGTCGCCCGCCCGGACTTGGCTAAGCACTTCCGCGATTTCGGCGGCGCTCATCTCTCCGGTGGTCTTTCGTCGCTCCATATATGGATACGCCTGGGCCCTCGCAAATATTTCACTTAGGTGACAACTGGCGGTTGTCTGTGGGATAGCCCGCCAACTGCTAAAGGATAGACCAGCCTAACAAATACCTCCGAAATTTCGGAGTTATTCCGCAAAGCAAAAGCGGCTCGCCTCCCGCCGTAGCAACGGGATCGAGCCGCTGGATTTGCGCTAAGTTATGGCAGTGCCTAGAACATAAGCTTGACCGCAAACTGAATGCTTCGCGCTCCCCCACTTCCCAGGACCGGATTGCCCAGCCCCACGTCCGAAGTCTCCGTGAGTTGGTAGAATCCTATGCTTCGGCCCAGCGGAAGAACGTTAGGATACACCCCGGATCCAGTGCTGATATTGTTCGGTGCCGCGTTGGCAAAGAAAGCCGGAAGCAGCGGACTGGCAAAGTTAGGATGGTTAGCGATGTTGTAGAAATCCGCACGGAATTCGAGCTTCAAACGCTCGGTGATAGGGGTCATTTTGCTGATCGCGAAATCCAGATTTCTGTAATCCGGTCCAAGTAACGAGTTGCGCCCTTCGCTCCCGAAATGCCGTGTCCCTGGAACGCAATTCTGGTCCGAAGTACCTCCGACTAGCGTGCAGGGTACGCTGAAAGCTGATAAGTCCAGGAATTGGGAAGGATTGCCGTAATCGTAATGGATTGGCGCCACAACGTCGGGCCGGGGAAATCCTTCGCCGCTGCCATCGTAGTCGCCTACATAGTCGTAATTTAGAGAAAAAGGATGGCCGCTCATTAAAGTCAAGATACCGCTGAACGACCAACCTTCTCCGAATTTCTTGAACCTGTCTATGTTCGGAAAATCGTACACGGACGACATCACGAATCGGTTGCGCACGTCAAAGTTCGACGGCCCCTTATTACCAGAAGGATTCGTACTATCGTTCGGCTGCGAGGCATTCGGAACATAGTCCTGACCGTCGCTTGCGGTGTCAATCGAATGCGACCAGGTATACGCAATCTGATTATTGAAACGGTGCCAACTCCGTTGGGTGAGTGAAATCTGAAGCGAGTTATAGTTTGAATTTGCGCCAGTCTCTATTTCGTTTAGATAAAATGGAGGGTTGGGCGCAAGAGGGCTGAGTAGTGCGGCATTGGCAAACACCCGCGGTACGGCGGTAGTGTTGAAAACCGAGTTGATGCACGTACAGCCCAGGTCCGCCGCTGTGATCTCTGCGTGTGTCGGCTGATTGATGTCGCGGAAATAGAATAGTTTACGCCCCGCCGATCCCACATATCCCACTTGTAAGACGGTGTTGCGGGCCAGCTGTTGTTGAATATTAAAATTGTAATTGTAAATATAAGGCGTACGCAGGTTCCGAGACACCGTAAACGCATCCGTACTTGCGGCTGTCCCCGGCATAACAGAGGACGGAACGAAGACCGGCACGCCAGTCTGCAGGACCGGCGTATTAACGTCATACGTGATGAATACCGGATTGGGACCTATAGGATTGTACGCGGGCCCCGTATTGTCGGTGTTATATGCTAGTTGTCCGGTAAAGAAATCCTGCGAGTAGCCGTCATAAAAGACCCCCGCACCTGCCCGCACAATCGTTTTACCTTTTCCGAACGGGTCATAAGCCACGCTCAATCGTGGGGCGAAATTGTTAAAATCTTTCGGATAGAGCTGGCTCGGCCGCACCAGCCCGACGCTCGGGTTGTAGATGCTGAATTGATTGCCATCCGTTCCAATTACCCCATAGTAATCCCACCGCAGCCCTAAATTCACCGTAAGCCGGCTGGAAACGTGGATCCCGTCTTGAACGTACAGCCCGACGTTGTTCTGATGAGTGTTTCGCGAGGTATTTCCGAAGTTCTCGGTTGTTCCGCCGCCTAAATCGCCCTCAAGGAAGTCCGCAAGGTCATTGAAACCTAGCTTGCCGCGCGCCAGCAGATCGTTAAATGAAGCCACCGTGGTGCGGCGGAATTCCCCACCGAACTTAATGTCATGACGGTTGAGTTTCCAGGAAAAATTGTCGAAGAATTGCCAATTTGAATCCACTCGATTGCGGGGATTGGAAAAACCTGAAGAGCCGAGAGAAGCGAGGCCTCCCACTGCGATGGTGGGCAGACCGTAGTCACGGGGATTAGCGGGACCAAGCAGGTCGATCGTATTTAGTCCGAGCGATACATTCGGATCGCCGAAGATTCCCGCGTCCTCCGGAAAGAATCCGTTCCGGTAACGGTTCCAGCCAAATCTCGCTTCGTTCACCTTCGTCGGTGAAACGGTCCTTACCCAACTGACCGACACCAACTGCGTCCGAATCGGTGCATCGGTATTCGTATTGGGTAGGTTGTTTCCGCCGCCTACGCCCAGCGGAAAACTCTGGTGGCTGTTCCCGAAGAAGTAGCGTCCCGAAATCTGATTATTCGGATTTATGTTCTGATCGATCTTGATTAGGGCGCTATCCAGATTGTTCGTCGCCGGTCCGCCGGAGAACGTCGTGGTGGGCCAAACGTTATTTCCGCCCGAGCAATGCCCATTGTTATTGCACAAATTGTACAGATTTAAGATCACCGGATTAATGACTCCTGCGGGCTGCCCGTCGATGCAGGCAATGACTGTAGTGGTACATAAACCAGGATTAGCGGCTGGATTCGTGAGTTTAATCATACTAATTGTCTGAAAGTAATCATTGGAGTCGCCCACAATCCCGTCATTCAGTGTCGGCACGCTATTCATCGAAGTAATCGCCATTCCTTCGCGCTGCCCCTCATAGGAAGCGTAAAAGAAAGTCTTGTCCTTCACGATTGGGCCGCCCACGGACCCGCCAAATTGATTGTTGCGAAAAGCATCTTTCGGCTGGCCGTCAAAGTTAAAAAAATTCCGCGCGTTCAACACCGCGTTCCGGAAATCTTCGAACGCGCTGCCGTGAAGCTGGTTCGTTCCGCTCCTCGTAACGATGCTCACTACCGCGCCGGAATTTCTCCCATACTCCGCTTCGAAATTCGTCAACACGTTCAATTCCTGGATAGAATCCTCAGGAAGGATCGTTCCAGGAACGCCAAACACTCCCCCCTGATTGATTGCCGGCAAGTTTCGGTAGCCATCATTCATATCCGTGCCGTCCAGAAGGTAATTATTTGACCGGCCGCGGCTGCCATCTGCGCTGAAAAGCCCGTACGACCCCGGCGAATCCCCACCTCCGTTCGGCTCTCCTGCCGTGCCCGGCACCATAATGAGAAGCTTGGTATAGTCCCGGCCATTGATCGGCAGTTCTTCGATCTCGTGGTTCTCGAACGCCCCGCCCAGCGTATCGCTGGCCGTCTCTACCGTCGGCAGCGTCTCACCCGAAACCGTAATGGATTGAGAGGTTGCACCCGGTTTTAGCGACGCATCCACTCGCCGCTCGCCCGCAACCGTTACCGTTACACCAGTAGTCGTCGTTTTCTGAAAACCTTTCATCGAAAAGCTTACATCGTAAGCGCCCACCGGTAGCTCCGGCATTAAGTAGCCGCCGTCTGTGCCGGTTTCCGTCATGCGGTCCGTGCCGGTATCGACGTTGTGCACCGTCACGGTCGCGCCCACCAATGCCGCGCCGCTGCTGTCCGTCACCGTGCCCAAAATCGACCCGCGAAACGTCTGCGCCTGGCTCGTAGTTCCGCCCGCCAGTACGGCCAATACTGCTCCAAATACAAATGCAAAGCGAAGGCTCCATCGGTGGAACGGTTTCATGAACACTCCCCTGTTGCGAAAACAGAATTGCAGCAATTTCAGACCGCAGAAAAAACTCAGCGAAAAGGTATCCCCCGCCCGTCCGCTCTGCAGCCGTCCAAAAAAAAAGATGTAATACCTATAGGCCTCAATGGGTTATGAGTCAAGCGCCATTGTTCGTCCAACCATCGAAACTCGCTTCCGCGCCGTTGCCGAATGCAGAAAAACTACAGTTTGATATACTTTCTCCTCGCTCTATACCGAGCGCACCACCCTGGTTGAATGCCTTCCAAACAAACAAAGCGCCTCTTCCTCGTCGATGCCATGGGCTACATCTTCCGTGCCTTTTTTGCCCCCATGGACCGGCTGCAAACCAGCAGCGGCGTACCCACAAAAGTCCCCTACCTTTTTGCCACCATGATGCGGAGATTATTAAACGACAAGAATCGCCGTCCCGATTACCTGGCTGTGGTTTACGACCACCCCTCTCCCACCTTTCGTGACAAGCTTTTTGCCTCTTACAAAGCCCAGCGCCCTCCGATGCCCGATGATCTTTCCATCCAGATGCCCTTCGTCCGCCGCTATTGCGACGCTATGCGTCTGCCCATTCTCGAATATCCCGGCTACGAAGCCGATGACGTGATCGGCTCCCTGGCACGCCAAGCCAAAGAAGAAGATCTCGAAATCTACATCGTTACCAGTGACAAAGACCTGATGCAGCTCGTCGGCGGCCCTGTCCGCCTTCTCAACCCCACAAAAGGCGATCTGATCGTCGACGAAAAGATGGTCGAAGAATTGATGGGCGTCCCTCCCAACAAAGTCGCGGACGTAATGGCCTTGATGGGCGATTCCATTGACAACATCCCGGGCGCGCGCGATCCCAACGATAAACCTGCTCCGGGAGAGCGTCGCAAAGCCGGTATAGGCGAAGTGGGCGCCCGGCAATTGATCCAGCAATTCGGCAGCGCCGAAGAAGCTGTAAGGCGCGCCGGCGAAGTAAAACGCGCCAGTTACCGCGAAGCGCTCGAAAAATGCGGCGAGTTTGTAAGGCTCAGCAAGCAACTCGCGACAATTCCGCTCGATGCTCCCGTTCCTCTCGAACTCGAAGCCCTCAAGATCCAGCAACCGCATCTTTCTGCTCTGCGCGACTTGTACGCCGAACTTGGATTCACGTCTCTCCTGCGCGAACTAGCCCCTCCACCAGCGCAGGATGAAGAGAAAACCGATTACATCGCATTCGATTCGCGCGACGAATTCGTTAATTTTTTCAAAGCGACGTCGCACGGCGTCGAAACATCCGCTTGGCTCTCGCTCGATTCAAAGGATCCGGACGAAGAAGGCTATGGCACGTTTGTCTCGAGCGTAGAGATTTCTTCCAAGCCCGGCAGCGCCCGCACGCTGGCCAACGACGCCGAGAACAAGAATCTGGCCGTGTTGAAGGAATGGTCTGCAGACGCTAAGCGTCCGAAAATAGTCCATGATCCGAAGCTCTTCCAACTCCTGTCTCCGTCTCACTCAGCCGAGAGCCCCAATTCAGTCTCGGGAATTCGCCATGCCACCATGCTCTACTCCTATCTCTTGCGCCCCACCACCGCGAACCACGAATTCGCGGAAGTGGTCCTCCGCCACCTGAATAGAACCCTCTCCGGCGCTGCCGGCGAGCGCGCCGATTTTCTGCTGCGTCTGGCTCCGATCCTGCGCGCGGAAGTTGAAAAACAAGGCCTCTTGGACGTTTACGAAAAGATTGACCTGCCCCTGGCCTCCGTACTGGCCCGTATGGAAGCCGCCGGAGTCCGCGTTGATAAAAATGAATTGGATATCATCTCCAAGAAAGCTCAGGAAGAGATCACCCGCCTGGAAAAGACCATCTACGATCTCGCCGGTTTCGAATTCACCATCAATTCTCCCCAGCAGCTTGCCGAAGTGCTCTTCGACAAACTCAATCTGCAGCCGCCGCGAAAGAGCCGTGTCAAATCGCGTTCCACCGCCGCAGAAGTGTTGAACGAGCTCGCGCTGGTGCACGAGTTGCCCAGGAAAATCCTCGAATATCGCGAGCTCGCAAAATTGAAATCCACTTACTCCGATTCTTTGCCCAAGCTGATTCATCCCGTTTCCGGCCGCTTGCACACGCGCTTCTCTCAAACCGGCACCGCCACCGGCCGTCTCAGTTCTTCGAATCCAAATTTGCAGAACATCCCCGTCCGAACGGAATTGGGTCGTGAAATCCGCGCTGCCTTCATCGCCGCGCCCGGCAACAAACTCCTCTCCGCCGACTACTCCCAAATCGAGCTGCGCATCCTGGCCCATCTTTCCGCAGACCCCGTCCTAGTCGAGGCCTTCCGTCGCGGCGAAGACATCCATTCTCGAACCGCTCAGGAAGTTTTCGGCGTAGCGCCTTTCGCGCAAACACCCGACCACCGTCGCGTGGCCAAAGTCATCAACTTCGGCGTGATTTACGGCCTCTCACCCTTCGGCCTGGCGCAAACTTTGGGCATCGATACCAGAGAAGCAGCAAAATTCATCGCCACCTATTTCGAACGCTACAGCGGCGTGAAAAAATATCTCGATGCCCAAATCGCCGAGACCCGTAAAACCGGCTTCACCAAAACGATCTTCGGCCGCATTCGCCCCATCCCGGAAATCAATTCCCCCCAGCCCAACCTACGCAACTTCGCCGAGCGCACCGCCATGAACACGCCGATGCAAGGCTCCGCCGCCGACTTAATCAAACTCGCCATGATCGAGCTGGATCGCCGCCTCCCCAAAGAAAATTTCAAATCGCGAATGATTCTTCAGGTTCACGACGAATTGCTTTTCGAAGGCCCGGATAAGGAAATCCCGCGCCTCACCAACCTGGTCAAAGAAGTGATGGAAAATGTTTATGCGCTCAGCGTTCCTTTGCTCGTCGATACCAAGGTCGGCTACAACTGGCGCGACATGAAGTAGAAAATTTGTTTATTCCGTATCCGGAGCGTTTTTTACTACTATTACCCTGCCGATCTTGAGGAGAAAAGCAATGGACCATCCCGAGGGTTTTCTGAAGCTGGTCAAAGACGCAAAAAAACGAATCAAAGAAGAAGATTACCGCGAAGTAAAAAAGAAGATCGACTCAGGCCACCCCCTGGTTCTCGTTGACACTCGCGAGGACAGCGAATGGGCCCGCGGCCACATTCCCGGCGCCGTCCATTTGAGCAAAGGCATCATCGAACGTGACATCGAAAAGGCCATTCCTGACAAGGACGCTGAGATCGTTCTTTATTGCGGCGGCGGATTTCGCTCCGCCCTGGCCGCCGACAATCTTCAGAAAATGGGCTACCGCAACGTGACTTCAATGGACGGCGGCTGGCGCGGCTGGACCGAATCCGGTTTCCCCGTCATCAAAGATTAGGATTCTTACGCCCCGTTCTCGAATTTCGGAAGTGGCTGGGGCGGGTGGATTCGAACCACCACCGTCTGCATTAACAGTGCAGCGTCCTACCAATTGGACCACGCCCCAACAGAAGCTCTCATCATCATGCGTGAAAGGCTGTTGATCGGCAACCCCTCCACCCAATGGCCCCGCTAAGAATCCGTAAATAGCTGCCCGCGAGGCTGCCCTTTTGCAAGAGGCGCCGGAGTGCTAGCCTCGCTGAAATCCTTCGTGTAACTCCAATTCCGAATCTCCGGCATATCTTGAAAATGCTGCCGGATATACGCATGGTGCTCGTACAATTTCCGGTTGAACATATCGATCGCGTCCGACGCCTCCGAACGCAACCGCCCCACATGCTTCAGAGCATCGATAGCCAGGTGGAACCGGCTCATCTTGTTGAGCACCACCATATCGAATGGAGTAGTGGTCGTGCCCATGTCGTTAAATCCGCGCACGTGAAAACGACCCTCGTTCGCTCGACCGTGCACCATGCTGTGAATCAGCCAACGGTAGCCGTGGAACGCGAACACCACATCCACATCCGGCGTAAACATCGCGTTGAAAGAAATATTGTCCATGCCGTGAGGATGATCGTCCGGGCTCATCAGCGCAGTTAAATCTACGACGTTCACCACCCGCACCTTGATCCCCGGCACATACTTTTGCAACAGCCACGACGCCGCGCACGCCTCGATCGTAGGAACATCGCCCGCACACGCCAGCACGATATCCGGTTCCCCTCCGCCGTCGTTCGTCGCAAATTTCCAAATCGACGCTCCCTGCGAGCAATGCGCCAGCGCTTCTTCAAACGTCAGCCATTGCAACTCCGGCTGTTTTCCGCACGTAACTACGTTGACGTAATTCCGGCTGCGCATGCAGTGATCGAACACGTTCAGCAAGCAGTTTGAATCCGGCGGGTAATAAACTCGCACCACCTCGCTGCGCCGTTGCATCACGTTATCGACAAACCCCGGCGCCTGGTGGCTGAAACCGTTGTGATCGTTCCTCCACGCGTGACTTGTAAGCAACACGTTCAGCGACGCGAGCGGCCTACGCCAGGGATATTCCAGGCACTCCTCCATCCACTTCGCGTGCTGCGTCACCATCGAGTCAACCACTTGCGCGAACGCTTCGTAAGAAGACCACATGCCATGTCTCCCAGTCAGCAGATATCCCTCGAGCCAGCCTTCGCAAAGATGCTCGCTGAGCACTTCCATCACTCGTCCGTCGGGAGCCAGGTGATCGTCGATCGATACGATTGGCTCCATGGTGCAGCGGTCAGTCGCATCGAACGCCGCGTTCAGCCGATTCGAGTTCGTCTCGTCCGGACAAAACATCCGAAAATTGTTCGGGTTCAGTTTGATGATGTCGCGCAGATACTCCCCCAACTTGCGCGGCGCTTCCGCTACCACCTGCCCCGGTCCAGGTATCGACAATGCGTATTGCGCAAAGTCCGGAAGATCGAGCGCTTCCAGCACTCTTCCGCCGTTTACATGAGGATTCGCTCCCATCCGCCGGCTTCCCTCGGGTGCAAGCGCCGCAAGCTCCGCGATCAGACGTCCTTCTTTGTCGAATAACTCGTCGGGTCGATACTTGCGCATCCACTCTTCGAGCAATTTTAAATGTTCCGGATTCTCGCACACGGTCGAAAGCGGAACCTGGTGCGCGCGGAATGTGCCCTCTACCGGAATACCATCCACCTCTTTCGGGCATGTCCAGCCCTTCGGAGTGCGCAAAACGATCATCGGCCACGATTGCCGCACGAACTCTTTATTCGTTCGGGCTTCCTTCTGGATTTCCCGTATGCGCGCGTAGCAGCGATCGAGCGCATCCGCGAGAAACTGGTGCACGATTTCGGGATCGTCCCCCTCGACGAAAATCGGCGTGTACCCGAGCCCTTTGTAGAAAGACGTAAGCTCTTCGTCGCTCGTGCGCGCCATCACCGTAGGCCCCGAGATTTTGTAACCGTTCAAATGCAGAATCGGCAACACCGCTCCGTCTCTCGATGGATTCAGAAACTTCACGCCCTTCCAGCTCCCTTCCAGCGGGCATGTCTCCGCCTCGCCGTCACCGACAACGCAAGCCGCAATCAGGTCAGGATTGTCAAAGACCGCTCCAAACGCATGCACCAGCGAATATCCCAGTTCGCCTCCTTCATGCATGGAATTAGGTGTATGCGGCCCGCAGTGGCTGGGAATGCCGCCAGGCGTGGAAAAAGAGCGAAAGAGAAGCCGCATGCCGTCGGCGTCCTGCGTAATCTCAGGATGCACCTCGCTATAAGTTCCTTCCAGGTACGCGCAAGCGTTCAGCGTCGGCCCCCCGTGGCCCGGACCCGAAATATAAATAATGTTCGCGTCCGTTTCCCGGATCAGCCGGTTCAAATGCACGTAGATAAAATTCTGCCCCGCGGATGTGCCCCAATGCCCCAGCAAGCGCGGCTTGATATTCTCTTTTACCAGCGGCTCACGGAGCAGCGGATTATCGAGGAGATAGATTTGTCCCACACAAAGATAATTCGCGGCGCACCAATAGCGCTGCATCTTGTCCAGCAGCTCCGCCGAAAGCGGCCCATTCGGCTTCGCGCCGGCAGGTTGGGTCTGAGCGCCTTGCGATTTCTTGTCCACTTCTACGGCCGTCGATAATGCGGCGTTAAATTCGAGCATCTTTGCTCCTAAGCTCACACCAAGAGGCTGCGGCAAGTGTCTCAACGCGATTATATAAGTTTATATCGACCGGCTTTAGCGAATGTGAACGGCAGAAGAAATCGCGGCCGTAGAAATCGTTTAGGAATTCGTCCATCCAAGCGTGGAAAGAACATGCCGCACGATCATCAGATCTTCGTTGGTTTTTATCACCCGCACTCTTACGCCGCTTGCCGGCGACGAGATCAATCCTGCGTTGGCCTCATTGCTCGATGCATCCAAACGAATGCCTAGAAAATCCAGTCCGTCGCAGATCCCTTTGCGCACCGCGGCTGCGCGCTCTCCAATTCCTCCCGCGAACACCAGCACGTCCAGCCCTCCGAGCACTGCTGAATACGCGCCGATATATTTCTTCGCTCGGTAACAGAAAAGCTCCACAGCGTCCCTCGCGCGACTATCCAGTGGCATCTTCTCCAGCAAGTTCCTCATGTCTCCAGACGTCCCCGAAACTCCCAACAGCCCCGATGCCTTATTCAGCATGGTGCTCATCTCTTTCGCGGACATCTTCTCTTGCTCCAGAAGATAGAGCAGCAGCCCGGGATCGACATCGCCGGAACGCGTGCCCATCACAAGCCCTTCGAGCGGCGTAAACCCCATCGAAGTGTCGATGCTTTTCCCGTTCTTCACTGCGACCATGCTGGCGCCGTTGCCGAGATGCGCGATAATCACCCGTCCGCTAGCGAGCTTGGGTTCGAGCGCTTGCAGTTCGCCCATCACATACTCGTAGGAAAGACCGTGAAATCCATACCGAACAATGCCCTGATCGTAGAAATGTCGAGGCAGCGCATACATGCGCGCAACAGTCGGGAGAGAACTATGAAACGCCGTGTCGAAACACGCCACCTGCGGAACTTCCGGAAATTTCTTGGCGATGAATTTGATTCCCCGGATCGCCGCAGGCAGGTGATCGGGATCCAGTGGCACAAGCCGCTCGATCTCCGCTAAGAATTCCGGAGTGATTCTTTGTGGGTCCTTGTATCGAGGCCCTCCGTGGACCAGCCGATGACCCGCAGCCGCCAGATCGGAGAGAAAGCTATGTTCGCTCAGCCACGCAAACATAACTTCCAACGCAGTATCCGGATGGCCAGAATCGACCCCGGAGTCGAGCAACGTGCTCCCTCTCGCGTCGTCAATCTTTAAGCGGACGCCTGAACTGCCGGCCTCATCAACTGTCATCGAAAGGAGAAGCTGTTCATGGTCCCCAGCTTCATAGAGGGCAGACTTCAAGGTCGCCGACCCCCGGTTCATAGTCAAAATGCGTCTTTGAAGTGGGGCCGTCACAAAGCCATCCTACAGGAATATTTGCTTCGATTTGATTTAACCTCGCGCTGAGGTTCAGACAGAGTTGTCGGGGTGAGAATAGTCGCAAAGCGATGAGCTGTTACAGGTCGGAGAGTAACGCGAAACCAAACTGGAGGAGAGTGGATTTCAGAGGTAAAGCCGAGGGAAGGAAGCCGGCCCAGCCCTCAATCCCCGAAGGGATCCTCGGCTTTCCTTCCCTCTGACGCTAACACGAATCGCACGCCGGGAACCAAAGCTATCTCCATGAAAACACTAGCTTTTGATATTGCACGGCGAGTAAAAAATCCAGATAACTGCTAAAATTTCCCGCACCCCCTTTCGCAAAGATGCCTCGCTGTTTTGCCTTAGTTTCGACTCTCCCCCGCCGCCAAGTATGCCTCAACTTGACCACAGCGAGGCCATCTTGCTATGTTGGTAGATTACCTTGGGCGAGTTATCCCCAGCGTGTAGCAGTCTGTGTGTGCGGTCGTGTCTGGCCGCCGCCAATTCTCAAATGAGCCTGAAGAAAATCGTCATCCGGGGCGCCCGGCAGCACAACCTGAAAAACATCCACCTGGAGATCCCTCGCAATACCCTCACGGTGGTTACGGGGCTTTCTGGTTCGGGCAAATCCTCGCTCGCTTTCGACACGCTTTACGCTGAGGGGCAGCGCCGCTACGTCGAATCTCTTTCGGCCTACGCGCGTCAATTCCTCGACCAGATGGAGCGCCCCGACGTCGATTCGATCGAAGGGCTTTCGCCTTCTATCGCCATCGAGCAGAAAACCACCACGCGGTCTCCTCGCTCGACCGTAGGCACCATCACCGAAATATACGACTACCTGCGCGTGGTCTACTGCGCCATCGGCACTCCTCACTGCCCCAAATGCGGTAAGCCCATCGCCCGCCAGTCCACGGAACAAATTGTGCAGGCGGTTTCGGCTCTGAAACCCGAAGAACGCATCATGGTCCTGGCGCCTGTGGTGCGCGGTCGCAAGGGCGAATATAAAAAAGAACTCGAAAAATATGCCAAGGAAGGCTACGTCCGTGCTCGTGTCGATGGCGAACTCGTGAATCTGGACGAACCCATCCCGCTGGACCGCCGGAAAAATCACACCATCGAAATCGTCGTTGACCGCCTGCTGCTGAAAAACGGCATCGCGCACCGCCTCGAGCAATCGGTGGAAACCGCGTTGAAGCTTACCGGCGGGCTCGTGACCATTGCCGTCGTTGGCGGCGAAGAACATGTGTATTCCGAAAAGCTAGCCTGTCCGGATTGCAGTATTTCCGTTCCGCAACTTGAGCCTCGTTCCTTTAGTTTCAATTCTCCTTACGGCGCTTGCACCGAATGCCATGGCTTGGGCTCGAAATATGACTTCGATCCGGCCAAGGTGATCGTCGATTGGAGCAAGCCGCTTTTCGAGGGCGGCCTTGGCCCCGGCTCGGGCTCGGCATCCTTGCAGCGCACGTTGCGCATCGCCGCCGCCGCCCATGGATTCGATCTCGATGCTCCCTTCGAAAAGTTGCCGCGAAAAACACAAAATCTGATTCTCCACGGCAATCCTTCCAACGGAGGTTCGATCAAGGGTCTCAACTTCCAGGGTGTTCTGGGCCATCTCGAAAGCAGTTTGGAAGAGTCCAAATCGGATAATTATCGCGAATGGATCGCACAGTACTTGTCTCCCGCGCCTTGCGCGGCCTGTAACGAACGCCGGCTGCGTCCCGAGAGCCTGGCCGTGAAAATCGCGGGCCTCTCCATCGCCGACTTCACATCATTGCCGCTGCTGCAAGCGCGTGCCGCCGTGGACAAAATCCGCGGCCAACTGACTCTCCGGCAGAGAAAAATCGCCGGCCGTCCCCTAAGCGAAATTGCCGAGCGACTCGAGTTTCTTCTAAACGTCGGCCTCGGTTACCTCACCTTGGACCGCTCTGCCGCAACCCTTTCGGGCGGAGAAGCCCAGCGCATACGCTTGGCTACACAAATAGGCTCGCGCCTACGTGGAGTTCTTTACGTGCTTGACGAACCATCCATCGGCTTGCACGCTCGTGACAACGGCCGCCTGCTCAGTACGCTCGAAACCTTGCGCGACCTCGGCAACACCGTTCTGGTTGTCGAGCATGATGAGGAGACTATCCGTCGCGCAAATTATGTGGTGGATCTCGGCCCTGGTGCCGGAAAAGCCGGCGGACATTTGGTAGCCGCCGGACCTCCTGATGAAATCGCTGCGAATCCTGACTCGCTCACCGGCCAATACCTCTCCGGGAAAGTTACGATTCCGGTCCCCGAGCACCGTCGCAGTCCGAACGGGAAATCCCTCATAATCCTCGGCGCGCACGGGAACAATCTAAAAAATATCGATGTCACTTTTCCGCTGGGCCTGCTCACCGTCGTAACTGGGGTTTCGGGCTCGGGGAAGTCCACTCTAGTGAACGACATTCTCTACCGTGCGCTGGCTGCAAAACTCTATCGCTCCATGGAAAAACCCAGCGCCCACCGCGCTATCGATGGAATCGAGCACATTGACAAGGTCGTTCAAATCGACCAAGCCCCCATAGGCCGTACGCCGCGCTCGAACCCGGCCACCTACACCGGAGTCTTCGCGCCCATCCGCGAAATCTTTGCCATGCTGCCGGAATCGCGCGAACGCGGCTATCGTCCGGGCCGCTTCAGCTTCAACGTGAAAGGCGGCCGCTGCGAAGCTTGCCAGGGCGATGGACTGCGCCGAATCGAGATGAATTTCCTCCCCGATGTTTACGTCACCTGCGAAGTGTGCCGCGGCAAACGCTATAACGCCGAAACGCTTGCAGTCCGTTACAAAGGCTATTCCATCTCCGATTTGCTCGATCTTCCCATCGAAGATGCGCTGAAAGTGATGGAAAACATTCCCTCGATTCAGCTAAGACTGCAAACGTTGGTCGACGTCGGCCTCGGTTACATCCAGCTCGGCCAATCGGCCACCACCCTTTCCGGCGGCGAAGCCCAACGCACAAAACTCGCTCGCGAACTTTCTCGCCGCCAAACCGGCCGCACGCTTTACATTCTCGACGAGCCCACCACCGGCCTACATTTCGATGACGTAAAAAAACTAATGGGCGTGCTGAATCGCCTGGTCGCGCTGGGCAACACCGTCCTAATCATCGAACATCATCTCGACGTAATTAAGCAGGCCGATTGGATCATCGATCTCGGTCCCGAAGGCGGCGAAGAAGGCGGTCGCATCGTCGCCCAAGGCACTCCCGAGCAGGTCGCGCGCGTGAAGAAATCTTACACCGGCCAGATCCTCGCCCGCGCATTCAACGGCAACGGCTCGAATGGCATCCTGGCGAATGGAAAACGCGCGAGCTAAAACTCCGATGAATCCTGACGAAAATAATTTGATCGAGCGAGAACCCGCGCCGTCCTCCACTCCATCCGGATCCGTTGACTCTTCGCCCGTAGACTCTTCGCCCGTTGCCTTACCTGCCGTCAATCCCGTCCCAGAAGATTTTCGCGTCCCCTGGGGCTGGACAGATCTAGCCGCCTTCGTAGTACTCGCCATCGCAGGTTTTCTCCTTCTCAGCCTGTTGATCAGCACCGGCCTCGCGATATCCGGCGTTGACCTCCGCCGCCTCCAAAAATCTCCGCACGAACTAATTCTTCTAAACATTGTTATTCAAGTGATTCTCGATTTAGGGCTCCTCGCCTATCTCGCCGTTCAGATGCGCGTGCGCTTTCGTTCGCCTTTCTGGCGCGCCATCGGCTGGCGCAAACTCGATACCGGCCGTTTCCCGCGAGCCGCTGTTTATTTTGGACTGGTCCTCGCCGGTTTTTTCCTGTCAATAATCGTTTCGCTGGGCTCCGCGTTATTTCCTCCCAACAAAGATTTGCCCATAGAAATTCTGTTTCAGGATCGCAATACGACGCTTGTGTTTATGCTCATCGCAGTTTTCCTCGCTCCTCTTGTGGAAGAGACCATCTTCCGCGGCTACATTTATCCCGTAATCGGTCGCAGCTTCGGAATGGTCTGGGGTATCGTGGCCACTGGCACGCTTTTTGGCCTTCTACACGCCGAGCAGTTGTGGGGCGGATGGGGTCAGATCGCTCTGCTGATTTTCGTCGGAATCGTACTCACCTTCGCGCGCGCATTTTCGCGAACGGTCGTCACAGGTTTTGTCATTCATACGAGCTATAATTCAATACAGGTGATCGGTGTTCTTATTGCAACTCACGGCCTGCGTCATATGTCGGGCCTGCATTAACCCTATTCGAACGGCATCAGGAGCGCTGAGCTTCTCGGAGATAACAATTGCACACGGTGGAACCAATACGCTGGACGCCCGAAGGCGTCGTCCTGCTCGACCAACGCAGGCTGCCCAGCGAAGTAATCCATCACACCTACACCGATTATCGTGAGCTCGCCAAGGCCATTAAGGACATGGTAATTCGCGGAGCGCCCGCCATCGGCGTTGCCGCCGCGATGGGCATCGCCCTCGCCGTACAAAAATCCAAAGCCAAATCCCTCGACGAATTGCGCGCCGAGTTCCCTATCATTTGCGAAACGTTCGCGCGCACGCGCCCCACCGCCGTCGATTTATTTTGGGCCATCGAGCGCTTCAAACTCCGCTTCGAAGAGCTCGCGCGCTCGTCTTCCAAAAACGAAGCGGCAGCGCTCGCACAGATCGGCACAGACCTGGTGAATGAAGCCCTAAAAGTCCACGAAGAGCGCCGCGAAGGCGACAAACGCATCGGACGCTTCGGTGCCGAACTCCTGCCCAAGAGCGGCCGCGTCATGACCCAATGCAACGCCGGCGCCCTCGCAACCGCCGGCATCGGCACCGCCTTGGGAGTCATCCGCATGGCCGTCGAAGGCGGCTACCGCATCGAAGTGATCGTCCCGGAAACCAGGCCGTATCTGCAAGGCTCTCGCCTCACTGCCTGGGAGCTTCACCAGGACCGCATCCCCCTCACCCTGATAACCGACAACATGGTCGGCCATTTCCTGAAGACCGGCGGCGTCGGAGCCGTAGTAGTCGGCGCCGACCGAATCGCGCGCAACGGCGATACCGCCAACAAAATCGGCACCTATGGCATCGCCGTCATCGCCCGTGAAAACAGCGTGCCCTTTTATGTCGCCGCGCCGCTTTCCACCATCGACTACTCCCTCTCTACCGGCGATCAAATTCCCATCGAAGAGCGCTCCGAAGAAGAAGTAACGCACCTAGCCGGCGTGCGCATCGCAGCCGACGTCCGCGCAGCCCATCCTGCCTTCGACGTCACTCCCGCGCGCTACATCACCGCCATCATCACCGAACGCGGCGTAGCCCGCCCCCCCTTCGAAGCCTCGCTAAACAAATTAGCGATTGCAATCTAAGCTCTCGCCAGAGAAATCTTCTCTTCTTCCATCGCAGTGATATACTAAGCGCAATTCATCATGATTGGGGTGGCTATGCCCCGGCTTCGCATTGTGATTTTCGCGCTGGCCTCAATTTTCGTAACCCCTCAGTACGTCTTCGCCCAACAATCCCTCAGCCTCACCGGTACGGTTTATTCCGAAGCGTCGAAGCGTCCAGTCCAGCAGGCTTCAGTTCACCTCACTGATCCAGGCGGCAACCTGCTCGAACAAATCGTAACTACCGATTGCGGCGAATTTGACTTTCGCCAGCTTCGCCGCGCCGATTACATTCTGTCGGTCACTGCCTCGGGCTATCAGCCCTACGAACTCCACGTTGATCTTAGTTTCACTTCAGCCCGCGGCATTTCCATCTACCTCAATCCGAAACCAGGCGACCCGGCGGCTCCCTCCCCCGCGGGAAGCGTTTCCGCGCATGAGATGTCCATGCCGGAAAAGGCTCGCGATTTGCTTTCCTCAGGTGAAAAAAAATTATACTTTGACAAGAACCCGCAAGCCGGTCTTGCGGATTTTCAGCAAGCCGTCTCAATCGCACCCGGCTTTTATGAGGCCTACTATCAGATCGGAATGGCTTATCTCACTCTCGGAACGCGCGACGAAGCAGAGAAGAGCTTTCGCAAATCCGTGGAAGTGAGCAATGATAAATACGGCGAGCCCGTCATCGGACTCGCCTCCTTCTTGATCGATTCCGGAGATTTGGCGCAAAGTGAAAAAATGACCCGCCACGGACTGGAGTTGAGCCCGAATTCATGGTTTGGCAACTACCAGCTCGGCCGCATTCTCTTCAGCGAAAATAAGGTTGCAGAAGCTCAGAAATCGGCGGAGCAAGCTCGTTCTCTTGATCCCAATGCCGCAATCGTCTATCGCTTGCTTTCCAACATTCATCTAAGCCAGAAAGATTACCCCGCCCTGATTCAGGATCTCGATGCCTACATCAAGCTGGACCCCGACAGCCCCGCTGGCGTCCGGGCTAAGGAAATCCGCAAACAGGTAGCGGAGAAAATCTCCAGGAATTAGCTCCATTCCGCGGCAACCCGAAGCGCTTACCTTTCACAACAAAAAAAAGGGCGGCCAAAGCGGCCGCCCTTTCCTGCAATCTCCCTGATCGGGAGGTTAGAAGGTTAACTTCCCTTGGACCTGAAGCACTCTCGCGTCAGCATTTCCGTTCGCGAACGCTCCAAACACCGACGTTGGCGGCGTAACTGTCGACACGATCTGTCCGAATGCCCCTGGGCCGAAGGCTAGATTCCCCAGAGGTGCCTGGAAGTTCACGTGATTCAGAACGTTGTAGGCATTCGCCCCGACCTGGAAATTGAACCGCTCGTTCAGCTTGAAATTCTTTCGTATGCTGAAGTCGGTGTTGAAATATCCGGGCGCTCGAATCGAGTTACGACCGACGTTGGTGATGAATCCGGTCGGCGGGGGGTTGGTGTTTCCTGCAAATTGACCGTTCACGAAACACGGAGTGGTAACAGCATTGTGATTGCACGAAGACGCTATCGGTGCAATTGCTTGCGGCAACACAGTAGCTAGTGAATCATTTTCCGATGCAATACTCCCGGCTGTGATGCCGTCTACGAGGGTAAAGGGCAATCCTGTGTGATAGTACACTGTGCCCGAAACCATCCACCCGCCGATAGCAGCGTTCATGAGTCGACTTTCGCTCTTGAACGGGAACTCATATACATAATTCCCGCTAATGTAGTGGCGAATGTCGTAGTCTGCCGGGCCATACTGCGCCTTCGGATTGAAAGGATCGACCTGGTTGGTGATACTCACGTTGCTGAACGCCGAGTACGGTTCTCCCGACCCGCCGTTAGAAACGTTGTCGAGAGCGTGGCTGTACGTGTAATTTAGCCGGGCAGTAAGGCCTTTCCAGAAATTCTGTTGGACCGAAAGGCTTATGCCGTTGTAGTTCGAGTAGCCGTTGTTCGTAACCTGGTCCACCGTCGCAACGCGCGAATCAAGAGACGCCGTGGGCAAACCTCCGAACTCGCCAATGCCGGACACGGCTGCATTATCATAGGCGTTCTTATACGGATTGAACAAAAAGATGTCATATCCGCGATTGCCCACATAGTTCGCACTCACCACCGTATGAGCACCGATACTGTGCTGAACCTCGAAATTCCATTCAATGAATTTCGGGTTCTTCACGTTGTCGTTCGGGTCATTGTAGTTCGCCACCAGCGGATTGCCGCTGGAATCCACACAGGTAGGATCGGAAGCCACATAGCTGCCCAGGGTTCCACCTGTGGCGTAAGCGGTCGAGAAAGCAGCGTTGCATCCTGCTGCAAGGGCCGCTCCGCTCGTCGTATCACCCGCGGCGACTGGATTTGCGAATGCGACAGTTCCCGCGGAAATGTTGAACCTGTTCACCTGCGGGAAGTTGTTCGTGTAGGCGTTGAGGATTGCTGCCGGATAGAGGTCCGTGAAGAGACCTACGCCGCCGCGGAATACTGTCTTGTCTCCAAACGGAGTCCAGGCAAAGCCAATTCGCGGTTCGGGTACGATCTTTTCCACGTTTGGCAGTATCTGGTGGAACCCACTCAGGAAATTCTGATTGAAGGGGATATCTGATCCGTGTGGCATGGTATCGAACGGAGCGATCGGACGCGTGCCGCAATCGGTCGCACAACCACCAGGCGAATTGCGATCCACTCGCATTGTCAGCGTTAGCGTCAACTTCGAGTTTATGCGCAGCTGGTCCTGGAAATATAGTCCGATGCTGTAATTCGAAAGGGGCTGCGATAGGCTGGTTGAGAAGTTCTGCTGGATACTGCCGCCGATGCCGGGCTCAAAGATCTGATTCTGTTCAAATCCAAGGGCTGAAACCGTAAGTCCCGGATTAGGAACAAGTTGCCCTGACGTGTGATCGCTCCAGTCCACTCGCCGGAAGTTCATGCCCATCTTGAAAGCGTTTCTCCCGCGTGTAACCGAGACGTCATCCACGAGCTGGTACTGCGTCACGTTTCGGCCTTGCGGAAAAAAGAAACCAAACGGGAAATCTCCCGATGTCGTGCCCAACGGAGTCAGCGCGGAATCCAAAGAGCTCAGAATCCCGGGGAACGTCGCGAGAGCAGCACTCTGGTTCTGGTTCGCGAAGATCGCTGAATAATACAGCACCGACCCGACAAAGCTGTTAACAACAGTGGGGCTGAACACGTGCGTGTAGTTAAGTTGACCGTCGTCTTCCGGCTGAATGCTCAGCGCATTGAATAGGGGACTGATCGGATCCGTGTACGTGGGTTGAGATCCGCGATCGAATTTAGCACGGCCGAAAATCTTATCCTTGTCGCTCAGTACATAGTCCACGCGTCCGTCCACCAACCATTCCTTGTTCTGGTTTGCCCCAGTCTCCTGAAAATTGTTCAAGCAAGCGGTGTTTACGCCACCCACGCTCGTATCGCCCAGAAAGGCTGGGTAACCTGAAGAAGCGCCGCAGCTCCCTAACGCTGGAGCTGCCTGAGGATTTCGCGCCGTCGTTGCGTTATACAAGCTGAACACGTTGTTGTAAAAAGCGGTGGCCGTGGGCGACGAAGCGATCGGCGCCTGGGATAGAATGTACGCCTCATACGGCAGCGTCGGAGTGAAGACGTCCGTTGAAGTTGGAAGAATGTAGCGAAGTCCTTCGGTGTTTGCGAAAAAGAAAAGTTTGTCCTTCAGGATCGGACCGCCAAGGGAAGCCGCCCATTGGTTGTTGTTGGAAAACGGCCGGCCTACGCCGTCATGGTTGTTGAAATAGTCGTTCGCGTTCATTACCCGCCCAGTCCAGTCGTACACCAAGTCGCCGTGGAAGCTGTTGCCGCCGCCCTTGGTGGTGTAGTCAATCTGAGCGCCGGCCTGCCGCCCGTATTGTCCGGTGTATCCGTTAACAACAACCGCGACTTCCTGCAGCTCGTTGCCGCCAAGTAGCAGGTTGCTCGAACCGGAGTTATTCAAGTTCAGGAAAGGATCGTTGTAGTCGTTGCCGTTGATCGTAAATAGGTTCGCGGTTCCGGGCAACCCGAAAGCGCTGAAGTTTCCGTAGCCGCTGCCGGTCGTATTCATCGACACGCCTGGAGCCTGCTGCGCGATGTTCGTGATGTCGCC
>Ga0181525_10000368_pt1 | contig 40178 bp, 37 predicted proteins | sample PEATcosm2014_Bin_48_FD_121100 | JGI IMG/M metagenome (GOLD analysis project Ga0181525, IMG submission 121100) | Peatland microbial communities from MTU Mesocosm Facility, Houghton, MI, USA - PEATcosm2014_Bin06_10_metaG | ecosystem: Environmental > Terrestrial > Soil > Wetlands > Peat | place... | reverse complement strand
GCGGCAGGACGCCCGACGAGGTCTATGCTACGCAGGCGAGCGAGGAGAAATTGGCGGCATAATCCAACCCAGAATCCACCTTAGCCAAGCCGCCATTCTGTTCCGGAAAACAGGACCACCTCTCAAACTCGGGTCTTAATTCCGGTTAACCGATCCTAATTTTCGATTAACCGGATCCCCGATGCTGCTTGACCGGGTCTTAAGTGCGGTTAATTCCGGTTAACCGATCTTAATTTTCAATTAATCTCGCCTCTGATCGCCTGATCAGTGTTAGCCAGGATCGATTGCTAATTCGTTATGGCGTTCGCATTTTGCTGCTACTCGGCCCGCGTTCGGCCTTCCGGCCGGGTCCGCCGGAACCGATGGTCGCCCCGACCGTCAGATGCCTAGCCCGGCGCCGGAACCGTTCGCGACATTCACCCGGAAGTGCTGCAGCTCCTTGCGGCCGCCGGACAGCCCGATTTCAAGCACGAACTCGTCGGTGCCACTGAACGTATCCGCTGCGCGATAGAAGACGACGAAGACCGGCACTTCGGTGGCAAGGCATTGTTTGAAGTTGGTGACCTTGAGCTTGCCGCGCTTGACGTTCACCGCGCCGTGGGCGGGCGGAACGACGAGCCTGATCGCCGGCAGCGCCCCCGCGGTGCAATCGGGACGGATATCGGTGTAAACGCCAACGCGGGCTTCTTTGCCCGAGGCCGCCTTGACCTCGCGCTCGACGGTATTTTGTGCGCCGGCGGGGGCCGCCGAAAAGAGCAGCAGTGCCGCGACACCTATTCGAATCCGCCTCGACGCACGCACGGCGGTGGCTCCCTTTAGCCGGTCTCGCGGCAGCACGCAGGATGGCGGAGAGGAAGGGATTCGAACCCTTGATACGGCTTTAGACCGTATAACGGTTTAGCAAACCGCCGCCTTCAGCCACTCGGCCACCTCTCCGGCTTGTCGGTATGACTAGGCGCAGCCGTTCCGACGCGCAAGTGTCGAACCGGACCCCACCACCGACAGCACGCAGCACAATGGCGCAACTACCTTTGCTATCCTATGTCAAGAACAGGGAAATGAAGAGGTCGGCATGAAATTCGGCATCGGCCAGCCCGTGCGGCGGTATGAAGATTTGCGCCTGATCACCGGCCACGGCCGCTATACGGACGACGTTACGCTCCCGCACGCCGCCCACGCCTTCGTGCTGCGGTCGCCGGTGGCGCATGCCAACATCAAGCGCATCGATGTGGCGGCGGCGCGCCGCCTGCCTGGCGTCCTGTTCGTGGCCGCCGGCGACGATGTTTCAGCCGAGGGGCTCGGCGATCTCGGCTGTCTCGCGGCGCTCAACAATCGCGACGGCACGCCGCGCCATGATACGCCGCGTCCGGTGCTGGCGCAGGGCAAGGTGCGTTATGTCGGTCAGCCGGTCGCCGTCGTAGTCGCCGAAACGCTCAATGCGGCGCGCGATGGCGCCGAAGCGATCGAGATCGAGTACCAGCCGCTGCCGGTCGTGACCGAAGCCAGGGACGCGCTTGAGCCCGGCGCCGCGCAGCTCTTCGACCACATCGCCGGCAATCTCGTCTTCGACTGGGACAACGACCTCGGCGACGCCAAGGCGACCGAAGCCGCCTTTGCCACGGCCGCGCACATAGTCACCCTCGAACTCGTCAACAACCGGGTGGTCGCCAACTCGATGGAGCCGCGCAACGCGCTTGCCGACTTCGAACCGGCGACGGGCCGCTCGATCCTCTACACCGCGTCACAGGGGCCGCATTTCGTGCGCGACCCGCTCGCCGAAATGATCCTGAAGATGCCGAAGGACAAGCTGCGCGTCATCACGCCCAATGTCGGCGGCGGCTTCGGCATGAAAGCTTTTCCCTATCCCGAGCACGCTCTGGTCGTTTGGGCGAGCCGCAAGCTTGGGCGTCCGGTCAAATGGCAGGAAGACCGCTCGGAAGGTTTCGTCTCGGATAACCAGGGTCGCGACCACACCACCCACGTGGAACTTGCGCTCGACAAGTCCGGCCGTTTCCTTGGACTGCGGGTTTCGATCCTGGCCAATCTCGGCGCTTACTTGTCGCCGTTTGGCGCGTTCGTACCGACGCGGTCAACTGATCTCGTTTCCGGCCTGTATGCCATCGGCGCCATTCATGTGAACGTCAAAGGCGTTTGCACCAACACCGTGCCGGTGTGCGCCTATCGCGGCGCCGGACGGCCGGAAGCCGCCTACCTCCTGGAACGCATCGTCGACGCGGCCGCGCGCCAACTCAAGATGAGCCCGGATGCGATCCGGCGCGTGAATTTCGTGCCGCCTTCGGCCATGCCCTACACCTCGGTGACACACCTGGTGCTCGATTCCGGTGAGTTCGAGGCGGTGATGGACCGCTGCATGGCGGCGGCCGAATGGGCGTCTTTCGCCAAGCGGCGCACAGAGAGCGAGCGCGCCGGCAAGCTGCGCGGCATCGGCATGGCGACCTATACAGAGCGCTGCGGCGGTGGCTTTCCCGAGACCGCATCGATCGAGTTCAAAGACGAGCAGGTCGAGCTGGTCATGGGCAACCAGGAATACGGCACGGGTCTTCACACCGCGTACAAACAGATCGTTTCCGATCAGCTCGGCATCGATGCAGATCGCATCGACGTCATCATGGGCGATACCGACCGCACGCCGTCGGGACTGACCGGCGGCTCGCGCGCGATCGCTGTCGGCGGCGCGGCGCTCTATGAGGCCGGCCGCACGATTATCGGCAAGGGCATGCAGCTGGCCTCGCATCTCCTGGAAGTATCCGCGAAAGACATCAGTTTCGCGGACGGCGTGTTCTCGGTTCCCGGCACGGACCTGCGCATCGATTTGTTGGAGCTTGCCAAGGTAGCGCGCGATCCGGCGAAATTGCCGCCCGGTATGGCGGCGGGACTAGATACGACGCACCAGCGAGTGCCGCCGGCGCAAACGTTCCCGAACGGCTGCCATGTCGTTGAGGTCGAGATCGATCCGGAGACCGGCACCGTGGCGATCGAGCGTTACACTATCGTCGACGACTTCGGCCGCACCATCAATCCGCTGCTGCTTGAGGGCCAGGTGCACGGCGGCATCGTTCAAGGCATCGGCCAGGCGCTGCTCGAGCACGCGGTCTACGATCCGGACAGCGGGCAACTCCTCGCCGGCTCATTCATGGATTACGCCATGCCGCGCGCCGGCGACGTCCCGGCTTTCGCGTTTTCGACCCACAACGTGCCGTCGACTTCCAATCCGTTCGGCGTCAAGGGCGCCGGCGAAGCAGGCTCTGTCGGCGCGCCACCCGCGGTCATCAATGCCATCGTAGATGCGCTCTATCACCGCGCCGGCATACGCCACGTCGATATGCCGGCGACCCCGCCTCAGGTGTGGGAGTTGCTCAACGGCAAAGGCAACGGCGCGAAAGCGGCCGTTGCCGCCGGTTAGCGCACGATCCGGAAACGTGGATACCGGTTTTCCGAAAAGATCATGCGCCAACGATGAATCTAGACCATGATCCGATTAAACCTGATTGGATCGTGGCCTAGGCCGCGAGCGCCGGCGCCGGCATGGCCACCGGTGCGCTGGCCTTGAGCCAATCGCGCGCGGCGCGTTGCGCCACCGCGATCTCGCCTTCCGACATCTGATCGGCGACTTCGCGCCGCAGCCGGATGGCTTCGCGGTTGCCCTTCATCGCCGCGAGATTGAACCACTTGTGCGCGGAGACGAGATCGACCGGCACGTCGCGGCCGACCGAATACATCATGCCGAGTTCGAATAGCATGTCGCCGGCGGCCGGCCCCTCGCCGAGCGGCGCCATGCTTGCGTCGAGAATTTCGAAACGAGCCATCGTGCAATCCCCTGTCCTTCGCCTGATGACGTTTGTCGTCGTTCGTAGTCGCCGGCGTTGCCGACGATATGGCGATAATCAGCAGAAGATTTGAACGGTGGTTTAAGTATCGCGATGAATCAAAACTGAATGCGTCGCGAGAAACGATGCGCAAGACGCAAGGTCGCGTTAAGCAACGAATGCCGCCGACACGGATTTCGCCAGGTTCTATGCTGGCAAGCGCGCGAAATTTTCACAGCCGGGCGAGTTTGCAATGCCGGCCTCGTAAGTTATCCTTTTACCTTGAAAAGCCAGCAATGTTTCGGGAGGGGCCATGAAGCTTGTCCGCACGACTGCAATCGTCGCCGCGTCGGCATTCGCGCTCGCGCTCATGGTGATCGGACCGGCGCGCGCCGCCGATCCGCTCGGCACGTGGTTGACGGGAGATAAAAAGGGCAAGGTCAAGATCGTCAATTGCGACAGCGCCATCTGCGGCACATTGGTGTGGCTCGCCGAGCCCAACGATCCCGACACCGGGGCGCCGAAGACCGACAAGAACAATTCCAATGCGAGCTTGCAGAGCCGGCCGCTCCTTGGCATCCTGATCGTTCTCAATATGGCGCCCGCAGGGGGCGATAAATGGGAAGGCAAGGTTTACAATTCACGCGACGGCGGAACCTACACCGGTTCCTTCACCATGACCGGCCCCAACAGCGCCAATCTCAAAGGATGCGTCGCCGGCGGATTGATCTGCAAGACCGAGTCCTGGACGCGGTCGAATTGACGCACTCTCCGCTCATTCCCGCCTAAGCGGGAATCCAGAACTGGGTCCCGGCGCCCGCGGGGACGAGCGGCGAAGCCTACCGCGCCGTCTGCCCGAACAACATCGCACGCACTTTGGGATCGTGCATGTCGACCTTCGACGCCGCTTCGACGCGGATGGCGAAGGCGCGCTTGACCGCCGGCCGCGCCCGTACCGCTTCGAACCAGCGTTTGAGATGCGGGAAATCGCCGAGGTTCTGTCCCATGCGCTCGGCGAGCCGCACCCAGCCGACGCACGCCATGTCGGCGATGGAATAGCGGCCGGCAAGAAATTCGTGGCGCGCCAGCCGCGTATTCATCACGCCGAACAGACGATTGACCTCGTTGGTATAGCGATCGATGCCGTAGGCGATCTTCTCCGGCGCGTAGTTGCGGAAGTGATTGGCCTGTCCGGCCATCGGCCCGAGACCGCCCATTTGCCAGAACAGCCATTCCTCGACGGCGACGCGCGCGCGTTCGTCGCGCGGATAGAATTTGCCGGTTTTGCGGCCGAGATATTGCAGGATGGCGCCGGATTCAAAGACCGAGATCGCTTTGCCGCCGGGACCGTCTGGGTCGACGATCGCCGGTATGCGGTTGTTCGGCGAGATGGCGAGAAAGTGCGGCGCGAACTGGTCGCCTTTTGAAATGTCGATCGGGCGCACCTCGTAAGGCAGGCGCGCCTCCTCGAGCATGATCGAAATCTTCCAGCCGTTCGGCGTCGGCCAGTAATAAAGCTCGATCGGTCGCACGCGCCGCGCCGTCCGTTTGACGGTTTTGGTTTTGGGCTTTGCTTTGGCCGCCCGGTTGGTCTTCGCTTTGAGCTTCGCGGATTTGCCCATGCGCAACCCATCTCCCAAGAAAAACGGCGTCGCAGACCAAGCCACGACGCCGACCAAAGTTAGTACGAGTCCTTGGGAGGAACTTACGACAAACTGAGGGCGTCGGCGAGAATCGAGAAGCTTAAAATCCGGCGGCGGAACCGCCACGGGAAGGTCCGGTTTCCCGTCCCTTCTCTCTACCGTCGCTTTCGCGAACGATTATGAGCTAAAGCCTCTGTCTCGCCGACGCCCTCCGTCGTTCACCTGAGCCGGCGCGTCGCGGGCGATTGATCCGCCCCGACGTCAGCCGGCCCGTGTGACGCGATCTTCAACATAATGAGTCGCTGAAGATCATGGTAGCAAGGCTACTTTTTCTTCTTCTTCGCCTTCTTGACTACCTTTTTCGCCTTCGTCTTTCTCTTCTTCGCCATTGCTGCCCTCCTAGCTTTGAGTGGATGGCGACATCGGTACAGTGCAGTCGCGAATCGACGTGCACTACATTCCGATTACTACAGCAGGAAAAAAATAACAGTGACTCCACTTAATTTTGTGTGTAAGTGCCGCGCCCTGCCGCTGCGATGCAAACGCGACAGCGAGCGGCGGAAAATTGAATCGACACTGAATCGCTTTTCGATGCACGCCCGCGCAAAATTTTCTGCGCAGTGCGGAAGTGCCCATAAAATGCGGGTTTCCACGTCATTTGCTGCCGAGCGTTTCGCGTCGTCGTGCGCGTATCAAACGACGCGCGCGCGCGCTCTTCGCACGCGCGACAACGGTCGCGACGATGGATTCACCACGGTAAAATAATTTTGCGCCGTAAGGCTCAAAATGGCGCTTTGACGGCCGCTGCACAGCGCAAAACGCGCGAATCGGTCGCAAGTGATTCGCGGCAACGGCGTTCCGCGCGGCTCGGATTGATGCGCCGCGGCATCTTGGCGTGCAAAAATTCGTATCGATTTGGTGCTGTGACCGGCGACGCGCAGGAAGTTTTGCGTCAGCGAAGACGAGAACCAGCCCGTCAGCTCGCGAGACGCTTCTTGAGGAGCTCGTTGACGGTTTGCGGGTTGGCTTTGCCGCCGGAAGCCTTCATCACCTGGCCGACAAACCAGCCAATCGCCTTCGGATTTGACTTCGCGTCGCCAACTTTGTCCGGATTCTTGGCGACGATGTCGTCGACGATGGCTTCCAGCGCCGAAACGTCGGTGACTTGCCGCAAGCCGCGGGCTTCGACGAGGACGCGCGGGTCGCCGCCCTCGCTCCAGACGATTTCGAACACATCCTTGGCGATCTTTCCGGAGATCGTGCCTTCGGCCATGAGGTCGAGGATGGTGCCAAGCTGCGCGGCGGACACCGGCGAGGCGGTAATGTCTTTGCCTTCCTTGTTCAACCGACCGAACAGTTCGTTGATCACCCAGTTCGCCGCGACTTTGGCGTCGCGACCCTGCGCGACCGCTTCGAAGAAGTCAGCGGTCTCGCGTTCGGTCACGAGAACGCCGGCGTCGTAGCCAGACAAGCCGAAGTCGCGCACGAAACGCGCGTGCTTGGCGTCCGGAAGTTCCGGCAATTGCGACTGAAGATCAGCGACGAGCGACGGCGACAGCTCGAGCGGCAGCAGATCCGGGTCGGGGAAGTAGCGGTAATCGTGCGCCTCCTCCTTGCTGCGCATCGACCGGGTTTCGCCCTTGTCCGGATCGAACAGCCGCGTCTCCTGCTCGATCGCGCCGCCGTCCTCACTGACGTCGATCTGCCGGCGCGCTTCGTACTCGATCGCCTGACCGATGAAGCGGATGGAATTGAGGTTCTTGATCTCACAGCGCGTGCCCAATGGTGCGCCGGGTTTGCGCACGGAGACATTCACGTCGGCGCGCAGATGCCCTTTCTCCATATCGCCGTCGCAGGTGCCGAGATAGCGCAGGATGGCGCGCAGCTTGCCGAGGAAGGCCTTGGCCTCTTCCGCCGAGCGCAGATCGGGCTTGGTCACGATCTCCATGAGCGCGACGCCGCAGCGGTTGAGGTCGACGAGCGACATCGTGGCATGCTGATCGTGGAGCAACTTGCCGGCGTCCTGTTCGAGATGGAGCCGCTCGATGCCGACGCGCACCGTCTCGCCGTCGGTCACCTCGACGACCACCTCGCCCTCGCCCACGATCGGCGATTTGTACTGGCTGATCTGGTAGCCCTGCGGCAGGTCCGGATAGAAGTAATTCTTGCGGTCGAACACCGACTTGAGATTGATCTGTGCTTTCAGCCCGAGCCCGGTGCGTACGGCTTGGCGCACGCACTCCTCGTTGATCACCGGCAGCATGCCGGGCATGGCGGCATCGACCAACGAGACATGCGCGTTGGGCTCGCCGCCAAAGGCGGTCGAAGCGCCGGAGAACAGCTTCGACCGGGAGGTTACCTGGGCATGCACTTCCATGCCGATGACGACTTCCCAGTCGCCGGTCGCGCCCCTGATCAGCTTGGATTTCGACGAAGCGGTGGTCACGTCCCTTCGCGCCAAATGCCGAGCGCCTGCTGCGCCGGCCGGTCGGAGATCGAGAACAGCACCGACTGCTCGACCGCGTTGTGATGAAAGCGCTTCCACGGCGGCACGACGAAGACGTCGCGCGGTCCCCATTCAAGCACTTCGCCCTCCACCCTCGTGGTGCCGCGGCCTTCGGCGCAGGCGAAAATGGTGCCGTCGGTCGAACGATAGGCTTCGCCGCGGAAGCCCTTCGGCAACATGGCGAGCCCCGCGCCCATGGTCGGCAGCACCGGACCGCCGGTGACCGGATTGGCGTAATGCACGCGGGCGCCGTGGCGCTTGTCGATCTCGCCGGCTTTCATCATGCGCTCGATGATCGGGCGGGTGCGGACGTAGGTGTAATTGATGATGGGCGTGCGATTGCTCGCCACCGCGCCGTCGGGCAGCACGCCCGAACCGTAAAAGTTGAGCGAATCGCCGTTCTGCCGCGTGGTCTCCTGCGTCGGCGTATCGAAATCCTCGCCGAACGAGGTTTCGTAGAAATTGATCGCCGGTGCGTCGAGCACATCGAGCCACAGCATCGGGTTGCTGGATGGATTGCCGTGGTCGTGCGGCGCCCAATTGGCGGTAATGACGAAGTCGCCGGGCGCCATGAAAGCCTTTTCACCTTCGACCGCGGTGTAGGCGCCCTCCCCGTCCAGCACGAAGCGGATGGCGGAAGCGACGTGGCGGTGGGCCGGCGCAATCTCGCCCGGCATGATCATCTGAATCCCGGCAAACAGCGTGTTGGTGACGCGGTATTCGCCCTTGAGCGCCGGATTCTCCAGGATCAGCACGCGGCGCTTGGCTTCGTCGGTGGTGATCAGGCCGCCCGATTCCATCACCAGCGCTTTGACCGCGTCAAAATGCCAGATCGCCGGCGCGCAGCGCGACAGCGGCTCGTCGCGGAACAGCGTGCTCATCACCGTCCACAGCGGCTTCATGCCGCGCTCGGCGATCCGCGCATAATAATCCTGCCGCATCGCCTCGATGTTGTGCTTGCGATCGGGCGTCTTCTGGTCTGGCTTTTGGGAGCTCAAAGCCGCCATGAGGTTCTCCGTGGGCGCCGAAATGGGCTTCAGAACACTATAGAGAAGGCAACCGGGCGCGGAAATAGCGGGTCAGCCGCCCGCGTTGCGGGTCTGCCATGCCGGCCGCGACCGATCAGGTATTGGAGTTGCCGCCGTCGATCAGCACATTCTGCCCGGTCATGAAATCACTCTCGGCGCTGGCAAGGAAGATGAGCGCGCCAAGCAGATCCTGCGGCTTCTCGTCGCGCTTGAGCGAGCGCGCGGCGCGGACCTTGTCGCGGGCAGTCGCGACGTGGCCGGGATTTTCCGCCATCAGTGAATCGCTCATGGTCAACCCCGGCGACAGCGTGTTGACACAGATGCCGTGCTCGCCGAGCTCGAGCGCCAGCGCCCGCGTCATCGCCATGATGCCGCCCTTGGACGTCACGTAATGCAGCATCCAGGGAATGCCTTTGAAGATGCTGCCGGAGCCGATGTTGATGATCTTGCCGTAGCCCTGCGCGGTCATGTGCGGCACGACGTGCTTCATCATCAAGAACGGCCCGCGCAGATTGATGGCCATGACGCGGTCCCAGACCGCGGCGTCGATCTCGGTGCACTTGGTCTCCTTGAGCGGCGCGAACAACGCCGCGTTGTTGACCAGTACGTCGATCTTGCCGAAACGATCCATGGTCAGCGCCACCAGCGCCTGCACCGAAGCCTCGTCGCTGACGTCGGTGACCGCGCTCGCCACCGAATTGGCGCCGTGCTTTTTGGCGATGGCGGCCGCCGCATCCTTGCCGTCGGCGATGTCGGCGATCATCAGGCGCGCCCCCTCGCCGGCGAGCGCATGGCAATAATGCCGGCCGATACCCTTGGCGCCGCCGGTGACTATGGCGACACGCCCGTCCAGTCTGCCCATGGTGTTCTCTCCCTAGACTCCAGCGTTTATGTCTTGCCGCCGTGTCGCTCGATAAATTTGGCGAAGGCGGCGAGCTGCTGGCCGATGAGTTTCTTGGTAGTCTCGTCGATGATTTGACCGGTCGCGGCATCGATCCGCTGCGAGGCATTGCCGATGAAGATTTCGGGCCTACCGAAGGTCGGCGCATCGAGAAAGAGCATGCAGCGGCGCAGATCGTATTGCATGCGGCCGCCGCCGAGCGGCCCGTTGGTCGCCGATTGCAGAGCCACTGGCTTGCCGGCGAACGGCTGGTTCGGCACCCGCGAGACCCAATCGATGGCGTTCTTCAAGCCGCCGGGAATGGAGAAATTGTATTCCGGCGAATTGAAAATCACCCCGTCGGCGGCTCGGATGGCCTCGACGAGCTTCTGCACGGCCGGCGGAAAACCGGACGATTGCTCGACGTCGGCGTTGTAGAGCGGGAATTCGGCAAACGACGGCGCCTCGCTCAATTTCATGTTGGACGGCCCGAGCGCCGGCAGCGCATTCATGACCATGCGGTTGTAGGACGCCTTGCGCAGGCTGCCGCAAATGCAAACGACGTTGAGGATCGCGTCGGCCATGGCTACCTCTTCGCTAAGTGCTGGGCGAGTTTAAAAGCGCGGGCGCGACGATCTCTTTCCAACTCTGCGGCGGCGCTTTGAGTTCGCCGTGCCGCGCCATAAAGTCGGCGAAGGCGCCGACGCCGCGGACCGCGTTGCCAAAATCGTCCTTGATGTCGGCAAGCACTGCCGCGAGCGACGCGGCGCTCAAGGTCTTCGAGGGTTCGTGCGAGAGATAGACCTCGGCGGCGTGGTGAGGGTCGCTGCGGATGATGCGTGCCGCCTCGTCCATCGCCTTGGCGACAGCATCGGCTACTTTGGGATGCTCGCCGACATAGGCCTTGGTCGCGCCGAGAATGAGAAACGAGGCCTTGCCGTCGATCACATCGCTGGTGCTCAACACTTTATGCACACGGCCGTCGGCCAGCGCGATTTCGGTGAACGGCGCCGACGAAAAGTAACCGGCGATCGAGTCATTGCCGGCAAGCAGATCGGCGACCGCTTGCGGATGCGGCTCGACGACGATCTGCCCGCGCAATTTGTCGTATTGGCCAAAAACCTTTTCCGACTGCATCTGCAACAGATAAAGCTGCGGAGCAGTGGCGGTCGGAACGGCTATACGGTCGCTCGAGCGGAAATCCGCGAGCGTGCGCACCTCCGGCCGCACGGCCAACAAAACCGGCGACAGTGTCGATAGGCCGGACACCGCCAAAACCTGCTGCGGCGTATCTTTGGTTTTCTCCCAGGCCGCCAACAACGGCGCGGTGCCGAACGGCGCGATGTCGATCGTGCCGGAACTGAGCGCGTCGCGCATCGCGGCGGCGCCGACGAGATGCTGGTAACTGGCCTTCAGCTCCAGGTGATCGCGCTTGGCATATTTCTCGACGAGCTTGAGATCCTCGCAGACGTAGGCCGGCAAGAACGCAAACCCGAAGCCCACACCAATGCGCACCGTCTCCTGCGCCGTCGCCGGTGACGCGGCAAGCGACGCCAAGATCAAAAGAAAGACAGAAGCGACTGTGTTCTCGCTCATTCCCGCGCACGCGGGAATCCAGGAGCGTTGAACCGAGCGAGCTGGGTCCCCGCTTGTGCGGGGACGCGCGGCTTCACGCATGAGACAGTCAACCTACTTTTTCGTCGGCGATCGGATTGCGCAAAGTGCCGATGCCGCCAATTTCGATCTCGCAGACGTCGCCTTTTTTCATCCATACCGGCGGCTTGCGGGCGAAGCCCACGCCCGACGGCGTACCAGTGAAGATGATGTCGCCCGGATCGAGCGTCATGCCCTGCGTGACGTAAACGAGCATTTCGATCACCGGAAACATCATGTTGTCGGTATTGTCCGACTGCATCACCGTTCCGTTGAGGCGGGTTTCGATCTTGAGCCCCTTGCCGCCGGGCGGCAGCTCATCGGCCGAAACAAACCAGGGGCCGAAACCGCCGGTGCGGTCGAAATTCTTGCCCATGTCCCATTGGGTGGTCTTGCGCTGGAATTCGCGGACCGAGCCTTCGTTGCCGCAGGAATACCCGGCGACGCAGGAGAGCGCGTTAGCTTCGGTCAAATGCTTGGCGCGCTTCCCGACCACCAGGATCATTTCGGCCTCGTAGTCGAGCGTCTCGGAGACGCTCGGGCGGATGATCGGCGAGCCGTGCGGCACCAGCGACGTGCGGCCGCGCATGAAGATGGTCGGAAATTTCGGAATGTTGTCGCGCTGCGCGCCTTCCTTGACGTGTTCAAGGTAATTCAATCCGAGGCAGATGATTTTTCCGGGCCGGCTGACCGGCAGCGCGTAGGTGAGGCTGGACAGAGGTTTGCGCGCACTCGCTGGCGCACGCTTGGCAAGCTCGCCGAGCGGCTTCAAATCACCGCCATTCTTCGCGAGCCACTCGCCGAGATCGCTCGGCGCATTGGCGTCGACGGCCTGCAAGTCGATCGCCTGATCGCCCTCGACGACGCCGAGCCGCGCCCCGCTTTGCCCTTCAAACGCAACAATTTGCATGGTTCCTTGCCTTCCTTGTCGATCCGTCCCGTATCGCGGGCGCACTATAAAGGCAGGGGCTCGGGCGATCTACGGGCTAATCTCATAGCGCGTTTGCAAGGAAATGTTCGCTCAGCCGCGCGCGGGCAGCGCTTGCGGCGCCGAGATCGAAGCCATTGACCACCGCGAGGCGAAAGCCGCCGGGCGGCATGGCATGGCGTTCCGGCGGTCTGTCCTCGTGGAAGGTGATCTGGACACTCGAGACCGAGGGCATACGCTCGATGTCGTCGATCAGCGCCGCAGGCGGATGACGGTAGCGCTTCCCGTTCGGCCCGAACAAGACGACGCTATAGCCGTCGCGGCGGTCACGGTCGGCGAAATCCCAGGAGCCGCGCTCATAGAGCCGCACCAGCGCTTCCACCCAGCCCACGCCATAGAGATCGGGCCATTGATCGGCGAACCGCAAATGCACTTCGATAATGGTGCCGCCGATGGTCTCGAGATTGAGCATGCCGGTATAGCCGGCAAGATGTTTGCGTACCCAGTCGCCACAATGCGCTTCGATACCGGGGTCAGGTTCGGCATGGATCGTCCAATAATCGAATGTGCCCTCGCCCGCCGGTTTGCCGGTGACATGACGCCACCAGCGCGGCACGCCGTCGACGACGGCCAGATCCGATGAGACGTGCCGCCCCTCGAGGAGCGGCATCCAGAAATGGCCGGGCGCGTAGTATGTTTCGTAGTCGTGCGCCGACGCCAGCACGCGGCTGCCGACCCCCATGCCTTTGAGATTGATGATCGGCTTGGAAAAAACCGGAAAGTGCAGCGGCGGCACGCCGTGCGGACCGGCGCTGAGACCCTGGCTCAGCGCCACCGCAAGCTTGTCGTAGACGAACCGATACGTCGGATACCATCGCCAAGCGTCGGCGTCCTCGGTTGGAATATCGACGGCGGTTTGGACCTGCGCAAAATATTGCAACCGCCAGGGATCGGCTTCGCAAATCGGCATGGAGCATATTACGAGAAGCCGGCAGGCGCGCGAGGTCGGAATCGCCTCAGTCTAAGAAGATATTTTAAGACTGCGGGCCGTCGGGAAAACGCAAGGCGTGGATGCTGAAAAGCCCGTCGGTCCACGCATTGAGCGCCGACCAGCCGGCGTCCCGCGCCAGCGCCTGAAACGAATCAATCGAGTACTTGTAGCTGTTCTCGGTGTGGATGGTCTCGCCGGCCCGGAAATCGAAGGCGGCATCGCCGACCCGCACCTTCTGCCGCTTGGTGCTCGCCAGATGCATTTCGATGCGGTGGCACGCGCCGTTGTAGAAGGCGCGATGCTCGAACGCATCGAGATCGAAATCGGCGCCGAGTTCGCGATTGATGCGGGCAAGCACATTGAGATTGAACTTGGCGGTGACGCCTTCGGCGTCGTTATAGGCGCGATGGAGGATGTCCGGCGATTTTTCGAGATCCACGCCGACCACAAGCACCGAACCAGGACCCAGAATCCGCGCGGCGCGGCGCAGGAAGGCGCAGGCCTCATCCGGCTCGAAATTGCCGATGGTCGAGCCGGGAAAGAACCCGGCGCGCGGCGTAGCCGCAACTTCCGCCGGCGGCGCGGTCATGGTGGTGAAATCCGCCACCACCGGCAGGATGGTCAGATGCGGAAAATCGCGCCGCAGCCGCGCCGAATCTTCGCGCAGAAAATCGCCGGAGATGTCGATCGGCACGTAGGCTTCGATACTTGCCGCCGCGCCCAACAGGATACGCGCCTTGCGGCTCGAGCCGCTGCCGAACTCGAGGAGCGCCGCTCCCGGCGGAAACAGCGAAGCGATCGCCGGCGCTTGGTCCTGCAATAGGCCGAGCTCGGCGCGGGTCGGATAATATTCCGGCAATTCGGTGATGCGGTCGAACAGGCTCGAACCGGTCAGGTCGTAAAAATATTTCGGTGGCAGGCGTTTGGGTTTGGCGCCGAGGCCGGACAATACATCGGCGGCGAACCCATGCGCCTTCTCGATCTGACGTGGCGCGCGAACGGCGCTGCGGCTGCTCATTTTGTCGCTTAGCGTTCAAACTCCGCCAAACGCAAACCGCTGAATTGCCAGCGCGCCGACGGATTAAAGAAATTGCGATAAGTCTTGCGAGAATGGCCGGGCGGCGTCGCCAGCGACGAACCGCGCAGCACCATTTGATTGATCATGAATTTGCCGTTGTACTCGCCGAGCGCGCCCGGCTCCGCGACATAACCGGGGTACGGCAAATAGGCGCTGCGGGTCCATTGCCAGACCGCGCCAAACGCGTCGTCGAGCACGTCCGCCCTGGCGGCAACTTCCCATTCCGCTTCGCTCGGCAAATCCTTGCCGGCCCAGCGCGCATACGCTTCCGCCTCGTAATAGCTGACGTGGCATACCGGCAACGCCGGATCGACGGCTTTGAGTCCCGCAAGCGTCATTGAGAACCAGGCGCCGTCAACGTCCCGCCAATAGCCCGGCGCTGTCCAGCCCTCCGCTTCCACGGTCGCCCATCCGTCGGACAGCCACAGGTTCGGCGTCGAGTAGCCGCCATCGGCCATGAATTCGAGCCACTCGCCGTTGGTGACGAGCGCGCGAGACAGCCGAACGGGCTGCAGCAACACTTGATGCCCCGGCCGCTCATTATCGAAAGAGAAGCTCGCATCACCATGGCCGATGGTGTGAATGCCGGCGACCAGTGTCTGTTCATCGCTCGCCGACCGATGCGCGCGCGGCCACCGCCACTGGGGATCGTAGGCCGGATGCGTGGGGTTTTGCGCGAAGGCATGCAGGATGTCGGTGAGCATAAGCTCCTGATGCTGCTGCTCGTGATGGAGCCCGATCTCAACGATGGGGAAGATACGCGTCGGATCCGCGCAAGTTTCAATGAGCTTCGTCACCGCGGCGTCGACGTGCGCCCGATAGGCCGTAGTCTCGGCGACGCCGGGTCGGGTGATCAGGCCGCGCTGCGGCCGCGCATGCCGCGGACCCGCCGCCACATAATAAGAATTGAACAGATAGGCGAAGCGCTCATCGAACGGGCCATAGGCTGGCGCGAACTGGCGTAACAGAAACTGCTCGAAGAACCAGGTGACATGCGCGCGATGCCACTTGGCGGGGCTCGTGTCAGGCATGGACTGCACGACCTGATCCTCGGCCGACAGCGGCGCCGTGCGCCGCTCGGTCTCGCCGCGCACGGCGGTGAACGCGTCACGCCAAAAGCGGCGCGCCTCGCCGGGAGGATCGGCAACAACGGCAGGCTCGATGGTTGATTCGCGCAGACGAACGTTAGGGCGAGACATCATTCCGGCCTGGGCAACGGCAAACAATAAGAATAGACGAACGACTTATGACCAAATCGGCGTGGTCTAGCATGGTTCCATTCCCATTCCGCCGCAAGTAGGGCAAACCGGCTGCACACCGCCCTAACGGGGATGTGATCATTCCGAAATTTTGACGCAAGGGGATTGACCTTGCCGCAAAACCACCTACCGACGTTTGCGGTTGGGCGAGTTGAAGGGGTGACCGATGGCCGACGCGATGCTGCCGCGCGAGCGCTGCGATTATTCGGCCATCGTCGACCGGCCGCCGCTCAAGCTGCCGGGCGGCGCGCGGCTGATCCTCTGGACGATCGTCAATCTCGAAGTCTGGGACATCCGCAAGCCGATGGCGCGGCAAGTGCTTGGGCCGCCGACCGGACAGAGTCTGTTGCCCGACGTGCCGAATTGGAGCTGGCACGAATACGGCATGCGGGTCGGGGTTTGGCGGTTCTTCGATCTATTCAAGCGCCTGAACATCCGCCCGACCCTCGCGCTCAACGCGCGCGTCTGCGAGGATTATCCGCGCGTCGCCGAACAGGCCCGCGCCCAGGCTTGGGAATTCATGGGCCACTCTTACGAGCAGGGCCCGATCCATGCCGAACCGGACCAGAAAGCGATGATCGACCGCGCGCTCGGCGTCATCGAGCGTTTCTGCGGCAAGCGGCCGCTGGGCTGGCTCGGTCCGGGTTTGACGCAAACTTATGACACGCCCGAATTTCTTGCCGCCGCCGGCGTCAAATATATCGGCGACTGGGTGTATGACGACGAGCCGACGGTGATCCGCACCGCCAACGGGCCGCTCCTGACCCTGCCCTATACGCTCGAACTCAACGACATCCCGATGATGATCGTGCAGCATCACGAAAGCGATTATCTTTTGCGCCGCGCCATCGATCAGTTCGATCGGCTCTATGCCGAGGGCGCGGAGCGGGCAAAGATTCTGGCGCTTGCCATCCATCCTTACATCAGCGGTCAGCCGCACCGGATCAAATATCTCGAAGCTATCTATGAACACGCCCGCCGCTTTGACGGGGTCGTGTACTGGACCGGCGAGGAGATCGTGGATTGGTATCTGAAATCCGGCGCGGTCGGGCTCACGTGACGAGGAAAATGATGCGGAAATGCGTCCTGCATTGCGTGATATTCCTTCTTGCCGGCGCCGCTGCCGCGAACGCCGCGCCGCCGGCCGCGGCGCCGTGCCGCACCAGCGGCAGTTTCGAGGCCTGGCTCGCCGCTTTCGAGCGCGAGGCGATGGCGCAAGGGATTTCGCAGGCGACGATCGCCTCCGCCGCGCCTTCCCTCACTTACGACCAGAAAATCGTTTACATCGACCGCGGCCAGCGCGTTTTCACCCAGACTTTTCTGGAATTCGCCGGCCGCATGGCCGCCGCCTATCGCATTCAGCGCGGCCAGCAATTGATCAAGGCTAACGCGGGCGTATTCGCGCGCATCGAGCAACAATACGGCGTGCCGGCGCCGGTGATCGTCTCATTCTGGGGGCTGGAAAGCGATTTCGGCGCCAATATGGGCAAGTATCACTCGCTCAGCGCCATTGCCTCGCTCGCTTACGATTGCCGGCGCAGCGAGCGTTTCCGCGCCCAGCTTCTTGACGCGCTGCACCTGATCGAGCGTCACGATCTCGCCGCCGACGACATGATCGGCTCGTGGGCGGGCGAACTCGGCCAGACGCAGATGATGCCGTCGGAATACAACCAATACGGCGTCGACTTTGACGGCGACGGCAAACGCGATCTCATCCACAGCGTGCCCGATGTGCTCGCCTCGACAGCGAATTATCTGCACGGGCTCGGTTGGAAACGCGGCGAACCCTGGCTCAGCGAGGTACGCGTGCCGGCGAACGTGCCGTGGGATCAGGCCGATCTTTCGATCACGCTGCCGCGCTCGAAATGGGCGAGCTTTGGCGTCACGCTCGCCGACGGCCGGCCGCTGCCGGCGGATAATCTCGGCGCCTCGCTGTTGTTGCCGATGGGTCGGCTCGGGCCGGCTTTTCTCGCCTACCAGAATTTTCAGGTCTATCTGCAATGGAACAATTCGCTGGTTTATTCGACCACGGCCGCCTACCTCGCCACTCGAATCGCCGGCGCGCCGGCGATGACGCACGTCACGCCGCCGCCGGCGCTCGCCTTTAACGACGTGAAGGATCTGCAGGCGCGGCTGGCGCACGCCGGCTACGATGTCGGCGCCATTGACGGCTTCCTCGGTCTGAAAACGCGGCAAGCCGTCAAGGCCATGCAGCTCAAATACGGCTTGCCCGCAGACTCTTATCCGACCGCGGAATTGCTCGCCCGCATGCGCGGCGGTTAGACCTGACAAGATCGCTGATCGATTTTTGCGCTTGCCTCAACGCCGCTGGTGCGTAAGCTCGGCAGCGGATGGGTATTGCGAAACAGTTCCCAATGAAGCGGACGAGACCGCCCATAAAATTTGGCTCTTCGTTCAGCTCTTGGCTCGCGCTGTTTGCGCTGGCCCTACAGCTCGCGTTGTCATTCGGGCACGTCCATCTCCATGATATCGGCTCGACCGGCGTCAAAGTAGCGGGCACGCAGGCGCCCAGCGCGCCTTCTTCGCCGGACCATCCCGCGGGCGACGCCGACGATTATTGCGCGATTTGCGCGACCATCCATCTGGCATCGACGACGTTTTTGCCGGGACTGGTGCAATTGCCGGTGCTGTTTGTCGCGCGCCCGGTCGAGCATATCGACCGCGTCACGACAGTTTTTGCGGCGCCGCACCGCAGCTTCTTCCAATCGCGCGCTCCGCCGCTCGTTTAAGCGTCGGTCGTTGCTGATCCCGAACTTCGCCGCGCCCGCGCGCCGGCGAATCCGCCGGGATTGAACGCGGCATCTCCTCATCTTCCGACCTGCCGCGACAGCGCGACCGCCTTTGGGCCGGCCGTTTGGCCACCTTCGTCCGCGAATTGGAGTGGGTGCATGTCTGTCTGCAATCGTCGCGCGTACTCGGCGCTCATGCTGTTCGTCGGCTTTGCCGCGGCCGTTGGTCTCAGTGAAACGGCCAGTGCGCAAACGCAGCTGCCTGAAGTCGTAGTGTCCGCGTCAAAACAAAAACCAAAGCCGAAGCAGCAGGCGCACGTTTCGCCGGGGCCGCCGCTGACCATCACGCCGCAGCAACAGCTCAACGCCAAAGCGGACGCCTTCGATTCCGCTCGCAGCGGCCTCTACACGGCCATCGGCACCACGTCCGACACCATCAGCCACGCCACTATCGACGCTCTCCCTGGCGGCACCAACGCACCCATCGAGAAGATCCTGTTGCAGTCGCCTGGCGTGTCACAGGATTCGGCGGCGAGCGGGCTTCTTCACGTCCGCAACGATCACGCCAACGTGCAATTCCGCATCAATGGCGTCATGCTGCCGGATGGCGTCACCGGCTTCGGCAGCATTCTGGACGCCAATTGGATCGGCAATCTTTCGCTGATCACCGGCGCGTTGCCCGCCGAATTCGGAATGCGCACCGTCGGTCTCGTCGACCTCGCCACGCGCACCGACATATTCAACAACAGCGGCACCGTTGGCGTTTACGGCGGCAGCCAGGGCACCATCACGCCCTATTTGGAATATGGCGGCACGTTCGGCAGTAACTGCCCGGCCAATATGCCGGTGCCGGGGCCCGGAACACACAACCTGCCCAGCGCCGATTGTTTCGCCGGCGTGCAATATTTCATCACCGGCCGCTATCTCGCGACCAGCGAAGGCATCGAAAATCCGTTACCGACATACACCCCGATCCACGATTATTCGCCGCAGGAACGTGGCTTCGCCTACATGTCGGCGTTCGTCGACCCGACGCTGCGCGTCAGTCTGATCGCCGGCACCGCGAACAACGTCTTCCAAATTCCGAACGTTCCAGGTCAACCGGTCGGCTTTGCCGGCAATCCGCCGGTCACCAGCGCGTTCGGCATCACATCCTTCAATTCGGCGCTGCTCGACGAGAACCAAACCGAGTTCACCCAATATGGCGTATTGGCGCTGCAGAAATCGCAGAATGGGTTCGACGGGCAATTGTCGTATTTCACCCGCTACAACCGGTTGAACTTCACGCCGGACCCGATCGGCGACCTTCTGATCAATGGCGTGGCCGCAAACGTCACGCGGCAGTCCTATAGCAACGGCCTCCAGGCCGACGGCTCGTACAAAGTCAATGCCAGCAACACCGTGCGCGCCGGCTTCGTCGTCAGCGGCGAACAGGCTTTCGTCGGCAACTCGTCGCTGGTCGAACCGGCGCCGGGCGGCATGGCGGTCGACGCGCCTTTTACCATCACCGACGACGTGTCGAAGACTGGCTACTTGGCCGGCGTCTACGCGCAAGACGAGTGGAAGGTCACCGACAAGTTCATCATCAACGGCGGTTTGCGCTTCGACCAGATGTGGCAATTCACCGACGCCAACCAGCTCAGCCCGCGGCTGAGCTTCACCTATAAGCCGTTCGATTACACGACGTTCCACGCGGGCTACGCGCGCTACTTCACCCCACCGGTGCTCGTCGAGGCGGCCCCCGCTAATATCGGCTTGTTCAACGGCACCACCGGCGCGCCGCCGGCCGGCCAAGGCAACAGCCCGGTGTTGCCGGAGCGATCAAATTATTACGACGTTGGCGTCGACCAGAAAATACCATTCGGCTGCAGCAAGCCGGAGACCAAAGATTGCACCGATCTCGATCTCGGCGTCGACGCCTATTACAAGCAAGCGACCGACCTCATCGACAACGGCGTCTTCGGTCAGGCGCTGGTGTTGAGCGCGTTCAACTACGCCAAAGGCATCGTCGACGGCATCGAGTTCACCGCCAAATTCCACAGCGGTAATTTCCAGGCCTACGGCAACATCTCGGTCGGCGCCGAGCGAGCCACTCAAGTGGGTTCAAATCAATATTTGTTCGACAACACCACGCCGCTTGCCGATCTGGGCGGGCAAACGCTGTTCCAATACATTCAATCGCATTGGATCTATACCGACCACACCCAGATCGTCACCGCGTCGGCTGGCGCCTTGTATCAGTTCTGCGGCCGACCGGCGTACGCGCCCGAAACATTCAGTGGGCTGGCTGGCGGCAGTGTATCCTGGTGGTGTGGAACCAGATTAAGCGCCGACATGATCTATGGCAGCGGCCTGCGAAACGGCGACGCCAATATGTCGACGGTGCCGCCTTATACGCAGTTCAATGTCGGGATTGCCCGCGAATTTTTGCTGCCAGATGACCCGAAGCCGATGACGGTTCGGCTCGACATCATCAACCTCTTCGACAGTTCTTATCTCATTCGCGGCAGTAGCGCTGCCTGCCCCTCGGGCAACAGCGTCTGCGGCATCGGGGTGTTCGCGCCGCAATACGGACCGCGCTTCGGCGTCTTTGCCGGCGTTTCAAAGAAGATCTGAGGGGGCACAAATGAAGAGTGAGCTAGTGGCGCAAGGAGCAAACAACATGCCTCGCACAAGCAAAAGCCAACGCCCAATCACCGGCGTTGCTAAGCCGGGCAAGTCGGGCAGAGCAGCCGATCGGCCCGCGCAATTTATCGCGCTCGCACTCGCCTTGGGTGCCGGCGCCCCGTCTGCGGCATTTGCCGTCGATTTTCCCGCACCGGTCCAGGCACCGGTCTACAAGGAGCCTCCAGGCGCCTATAATTGGACCGGCTTCTATATCGGCGGCAATTTTGGCGCGGCTTGGAGCGGGCTGAGCGGTACCACTTTGAGCGACACGATCGGCAGCGGCTTCACGGCGCCGACCAACGTTCAGTTCATGGGCGGCGGTCAGCTCGGCGTAAACGACCAGTTCTGGAACGGCATCGTCGTCGGCGGCGAGGTCATGTTCGATGCGCTTCCCGCAGCCGGGAACACGCCGATCACCGCGACCGCTCCCGACGGCACTGCCGCCTTCATCGGCACGGTCAACAGTCGATGGCTGACCACGGCGACGGTCCGCCTCGGTTATGCGTGGGACCGCGTGCTGTTTTACGGCAAGGGCGGCGGCGCCTGGGTGGCGACGAACAGTCCTACGATCACGATCGGCGGCGGGCCGGCTGCGAGTTTTGCCAGCGTCAGCAACACCAATAGTTTTGGCTACACCGCCGGGTTCGGCCTTGAGTGGGCGTTCTGGAACAACTGGTCGCTGCGCGCCGAGTACGATTTTATCGGGCTAAACAATCAAACCTACACGGTATCGCCGGGACCGACGATTTTCGGTGCCGACGTCATCACCTACGGCCAACGAAACGTCTCAATCATGACCGCCGCCGTCAATTACAAATTCGGCTGGTGATGATGACTCTATCCACTTGTCCGAACCGTCGATCTCATCCGCGCCAGCCGCGATACGGGCCTCCCGCCGACCGTGTCCTGACGCTGTTCGACGTCCATTGCTGACCTCGAGAGCCATTCAATGAGCAAGCAGCGGGCTTTTGCTTTTATGCTCTCGCTGATGATTGCCATGACAATAACGCTGGCTGGTGCCTCGGCCAGGGGTGGCACCGTCATGCACGAACTGTCATCATCTCGCGCCGCGTTCCCAGGCCCGCCAACTCAGCGCTCCGAAGATTGCTGCCATCGCCATTATCGAGAACCACACACTCACAAGTGCTGCGGTCCAACCGAATTCTTCAGATGACGCAGCACTGGCCGCGCTTTTGGGTTACCGGTCGAAAGAGATTTGAGGAGTGGATCTGCTCGCCCGAACTATCTTTGCATGATAAGGCCATGTTCGCGGGGCAGTATGCCTGTGGAAGGATGAAACTCTTGCTCGTTGAAAATCTCCGCCGCGCCATTCTTTTCTGGCAACGAATAAACACCGGTGCCGTCGCCGGACTGTTGGTTGTTGCGGGCGTGCGTTGCGCCGTAGCCCAGGGCACAACCGAACATTCGGTCGGCATCGCCGACTTGCCGCAGGACCTCTCGCCGTGGGGCATGTTCGTCCACGCCGACGCGATCGTCAAAGCGGTGATGATCGGGCTCTTCATCGCCTCCGTGGTCACCTGGACGGTATGGGTCGCCAAGACCCTGGAACTGCGCGGTGCGCGCGGCTCCGCCCGCGCCGGCTTGCGCGTGCTCGACAGCTGCAACTCGCTGGCCGAGGCGAGCGAGCAGTTGCGCGACAGAGACGACCCGGTCGCGCGACTGGTGCAGGCAGCCGCGGCCGAAGCGCGCGCGTCCGCCAATTTGCGCGGCGACGGCGTCAAGGAGCGCGTCGGGCTCGAGCTTGAACGCATCGAGGCGGCCGCCGGGCGCAAAATCTCGCGCGGCACCGGCGTCCTTGCCACTATCGGCGCAACGTCGCCGTTTGTCGGCTTGTTCGGCACGGTCTGGGGCATCATGGACAGCTTCATTGGCATCTCGAGGGCGCACACCACCAATCTGGCAGTGGTCGCGCCGGGTATTGCCGAAGCGCTGCTGGCGACCGCGCTCGGCCTCGTCGCCGCGATCCCCGCGGTCGTGATCTACAATCATCTGGCGCGCTCGACCGCGCATTACCGCGCGCTCCTTGGCGACGCGTCGGCGCGGGTGATGACGCTCGCGAGCCGCGATCTCGACTGCGCCGGCTTACCGCCGAAGGCGGCCGAGTAAGGGCAGAGTAAGGGCATGGCGATCCATCTCGACCACGGCGCCGACGAACTCGAAGAGGTCAACGGCATCAACGTCACGCCGTTCATCGACGTGATGCTGGTGCTTTTGATCATCTTCATGGTGGCGGCGCCGCTCGCGACCGTCGATATTTCCGTCGACCTGCCGTCGTCGTCGGCCGAGCCGCGCGAGCGGCCGGAGAAGCCGGTCTATCTGACGCTCAAATCCGACTTGAGCCTCGCTATCGGCGACGACACCGTTCCGTCCGGCGAACTTGGCAGCGCGCTCGATGCCGCGACCGGCGGCAACCGGGAAGAGCGCATTTTTCTGCGGGCCGATCAGAGCGTGCCTTACGGCCAAGTGATGCGGGTGATGAACGAATTGCGCGCCGCGCGCTATCTGAAAGTCGCGCTGGTCGGGCTCGAAATCCGGCAGGCCAAATGACCATGCTCACGCCTTCCTGGCGCGAGGACGATAGCCCGCGCGACTTGGTGCGCTGGGGCGCGGCGGCGACCATCGTGCTTTCGGTCTACGCCGGCGCCCTGGCTTATGCGTTCTCCTGGCGTTCGCCGCCGGAGATCGGCGACGATGCCGAGGTTGTCACGCTTGAACTTGCACCGATCGATTCGACCCCGGATGCACAAGCGAGCGATGTCGCGCCGGCACCCGAGACCATGATCGAATCGAAGGCCCTGCCCGAGCCGCAAAAAGAAAAGCCGGAGGAAGTGAAGGCCGAGCCGAAGCCGGACGAAGCGCCCTCGGAGGTCGCGATCCCCGTCGCCAAACCGCCGCAACAAACGGAAATGACGCCGCCGCCGGCGCCCTATACGGCGCAGAAGGTCAAAGGCGGCGCACCGGCGATCGAACCTTCTTGGCAAACGAACCTCGTGCGGCAATTGCAGCGCCAAAAGCGCTATCCGGCACTGGCGCAATCGCGCAATGAGGAAGGCGTCGTGCTGCTGAGCTTCAGCCTCGACCGCGGCGGCCATGTGCTGGCGCATCGCATCGCCAAGAGTTCGGGCTATGCCGATCTCGACGACGAAGTCATGGCGATGATTATGCGCGCCGAGCCGTTGCCGCCATTCCCGCCGAGCATGCCGCAGGCGCAACTCGACTTGACGGTCCCGATTCGCTTTTCGCTGCGCTAAGGGATGTCAGTCGAGCACGGCCCAGGGCAAATCGACCCGGATCGAATCCGCAGGCAGTCTTCTGGAGTGTGTTTAATTGCCGTTGCCGGGCGGCATCGCGTAAGGGCTGGGCGGCGGGTTATTCGAATTCGAGCCGCCGAGACGGCCGCTATAGGGCGACTGGCCGGGCGACGTGCCAAAATGCACAGTCGGCCCATTCGGACCGAAGAGGGTCTGGCCATTCTTGACCTGGCTATCGGGATCGGCAAACTTCGAATTGCCGTTCTGATTGACGCTGAGGTTCTCGGTGCTGAACGCGAAAGCAGACGGCGCAGCCAGTGCAACCGCCGCAGTCGCCAGTGCCGCGGCCGCCAACCGAAGCTTCGACGATTGAGTCATGGTCCCCTCGTCCGCTGTCCCCGAAGCAATTGGGCGCAAGCTAGGAGCGCGAGCCACCATCCGTCAAGCCGCTAAAGGTCATACTCTGCTAAAAAGGTTCCACCACGAAATTCGTGCGTAAACTTCAGTTGCAAAGGAATAATCATGCGCAGCAAGCCGTGCCTGTCCCTAGCCGATGTGAAAACCATGCTCGCCGCCTGCGAGGCCGAAGCCGCCAAGAACAAATGGGCGGTATCAATTTCCATTGTCGATGACGGGGGCTTCCCGCTCGGCTTCGAGCGCATGGACGGCGCGCCGACGATTTCCGCGGAAGTGGCGTTTGGCAAGGCCCGCACCTCGGCGATGACCGGGCGGCCGAGCAAATTCTTTGAAGACCGCGTCAAGGACCGTCCGGCCTTTGTCACCTTCCCCGCCGGGCTGTTGATCCAGGGCGCGGTGCCGGTCATGCATCAGAATCAATGCGTCGGCGCCATCGGCGTGTCGGGCGTGCAATCGCACGAGGACGAGCAGATCGCGCTCGCCGGCGTCGCCGCGCTTGGCTAGCGGCCGGCGCTCAAGGAGCATCCAGCTCCTTGAAGTAGCGGTAGATGCCCCGTTGCGAGAAAGCGATGCGCCGCTTTGAGGCGAGATAGGCCTTGATGCGCGGCCGCTTGGCGACGCGGTCGTGCAGCGCGACGAGGCCAGGTATCTTCTTTTCGAAGCGCTTCATGCGCTTGGGAAAGGCGTAGCGCAGCCCTTCGATGATCTGAAACACCGAGAGATCGACGTAGCTCAGGCGGCGGCCGATCAGATATTGGCCGCCGTTCTTCTGCAGCACCCGTTCGAAATAGCCGAGAAACTTGGGCACGCGATAACGCCAAAAATCCCTGGTGCGGCGCTTGGCCGCCGGCTTCTGCTCCTCGTAGTAAAGCCAGGACGTAATCGGATGATGGGTATCGTGAATCTCGACGACGAGGTCGGTGATGGTGAGCTGCAATTGATGCGCCCATAGCTGCGCGGCTTCGTCGCGCGGCACCAGATTAAGGCGCGGGCCGAGATAAGACAGAACATTTGCGGTTTGCGCGATGATCAGCTTGCCGGCCTTGAGAAAAGGCGGCGCAAACGGCGGGCGGGCGCTGCGTTTGTCGTCGATGATTTTCATCATCGACGCGACGCCGCCTTTGCGGCGCGCGACGTCCACATAATCGGCGCCCGCTTCTTCGAGCGCCAGGCGCACGAACTCACCGCGGCCCTGCACCGTCGGCCAATAGTAAAATTGATAGCGCATGGCTGACCTCTTGCCTTCAATTCGGCCGTGTCGCCATCCAGGTGCCGGCGCAGGCGCCGTTGGCACCCTGCCCGCTCCAGGTACCGCCGCCGTGAGACGCTGTCATCCGGCCATGTGCTTCGCCGTGACCCTGCCCGCTTCTGACCCGCACATAGGTGGCGCCGTTGGCCTCGACGTGTCCGGTTACTTCCAGCGAACCGTAGGCATAAGAGATTTCGCCGTTCGAAATTTGGCCGCTAAAGCGGTACGAAGGATCGCACGCCCCGCTCGTGGTGTAGACGACAACGCTCCATTGGCCGTCGTATTTGGTGGAGGCAAGCGCGCCGACGACGAAAGTGGCCGCCGCGGCGACGCCGGCGGCGAGGCAGATCGCTCCGCGGGTTCGAGAGTTCATCATCACGCAACCTTCAGCCTTTGAACTGCGCGTCGGTGACTTTTTCCAGCCAGTCGACGAATTTGCCGCCGACCATTTCGGTAATCGCTACGTGCGCCATGGCGGTGGTCGGCCCGGCGCCGTGCCAGTGCTTTTCGTTGGGCGCAAACCAGACCACGTCGCCGGCGCGCACCTCATGCACCTTGCCGCCGAGGCTTTGCACGCGACCGAAACCCGAAACCACGTAGAGCGTTTGTCCGGCCGGATGGGTGTGCCAGGCGGTACGTGCGCCCGGCTCGAAATGCACTAGGCTCGCCCGCAGATTTCCGGACGAAGGGGTTTCCACGATTGGGTCCTGCAGCACCGAACCGGTGAAATAGTCGGCCGGCGCCCGGCGCGTCGGCACCGAGCCGGAAGGGCGTATTTCCATGGGGGTATATCTCCGTGATTGGCAATAAAGTCCTTTTTGGCCCGAGTAACGTAATGGAAATTCGGGCGCGTTAAGTTTGCCCAAATTTACTGCCGCCGCAACAAGGTCGCAGTCTGCGATCACGGTGATAGAATGCCGGTCGGGCGGCAAGGGGATCGAGGGGTAGGTAGTGTGCGCGTCGCCGCGTGGAGTTTACGGTTTGCCATCCTGATCGCGTTTGCGGCTGCGCTCGCAGCCTGCACGAAATGCGATGTGCCGACCTGGAATGGCGGCCGGACGCCATCGTCTTGCCACGACGATGCGGCGCTGAAGTAGCTACGCCGCCATCGTCTCCTTCACGGCGGCGACCAGTTGCTTGAGCGTGAACGGCTTCGGCAGGAAGCCATATTGTCCCTGCTCGCCGTCGGGCAGATTCTTCTTGAATGCATCCTCCGCGTAGCCCGACACGAAAATGATTTTCAGGCTGGGATTGCGGGTGCGCAATTCGCGCGCCAGCGTCGGGCCGTCCATTTCCGGCATCACCACGTCGGACACAACCAGATCGACCGGCTTACCCGATTTCTCCAGCACGTCGATCGCCTCGACGCCGTTGCCGGCTTCCAGCACGGTGTAGCCGCGCGAAGTGAGCCCGCGCGCATTGAGCGCGCGCAAGCCTTCTTCGTCTTCGACCAACAGGATCGTGCCTTCGCCGGTAAGATCGGCGCTGGCTGCACGCTTGATCTGATCGGCGGCGGCGAGGGCGCCGTCAATCGCCGGGGACTGGATTTCGCCGGCCCGCTCCGCGAGTTCCTGCGCGCTGGCGACGTGGCGCGGCAGGAAGATGCGAAACGTCGTGCCCTCATGCACGACCGAATCGACATAGATGAAACCGCCGGTTTGTTTGATGATGCCGTACACAGTCGACAGGCCGAGCCCGGTCCCCTTGCCCACTTCCTTGGTCGAGAAAAACGGATCGAAGATTTTGCCGACGATGGCTTCCGGGATGCCGGTGCCGCTGTCGCGCACTTCGACCAGGACGTAATCGGCGGCCGGCATGCCTTTGGCGTGATAGCGTTCGCATTCGCGCGCCGTGATGTTGGTGGTGCGCAACTGCAGGCGGCCGCCGTCGGACATGGCGTCGCGGGCATTGACCGCCAAATTGACGATCACCTGCTCGAATTGCGAAATATCGACCTTCACCGGCCACAGATCGCGGCCGTGTTGGACTTCAAGCACCACCTTCTCGCCGATCAGGCGCTTGAGCAGCATATTGAGGTCGCTCAAGACCTCGCCGAGATCGAGCACCTGCGGGCGCAAGGTCTGCTTGCGCGAGAACGCCAGCAGATGCCGCACCAGGCTGGCGGCCCGGTTGGCGTTCTGCTTGATCTGCATAATGTCCTGGAACGACGGATCGGTCGGCTTGTGTGCGTTCAACAGAAAATCGGTCGCCATGATGATGGCGGACAGGACGTTGTTGAAATCGTGCGCGATGCCGCCGGCGAGCTGGCCGACCAGTTCCATTTTTTGCTGCTGGGTGACCTTGGTCTCGAGCTCGCGCTGCGCCGTCGTTTCCAGCGTGTAGACGATGGCCGCTTCTTGATCGCGCTCCGGTTCTTCGACCGCGGTGACATAGAACGAGGCGAAACGTTCGGCTTCGCTGGAGAGCGCCGCATCGACCGGCGCGATATCGCCTCTCCCGCTGGCGGCTTGCGCGATCGCGGTTTCCAGCGCCGGCCGGTCGCGCTCAGCGACGACAGCAGTGATCGCGCGGGCGCCGCCTTCGACGTCGAGGACGTTGTGAAACAACCGTGCAAACAGCGGGTTGGTGCGCACGATGCGGCCATCGCGATCGACGGTCGCAATCGCCATCGGCGTATTGTGGAAGAAGCGCATGAAGCGCACTTCGGCAGCGCGCAGCGGATCGGACCCGTCGTCGCGGGCGCGGTTGATAACCAGCGTGCGCGAAGCGCCCGGTGCCCCTTCGGCGTCGAAGGCAAGCTTATGGAACAACCGCACCGGCAAGGTGCGGCCGCTACGTGTCTTTAGATCGAGGTCGAGCACCTCGGTTTTCACTTCGCCGGGCGGGGCCCGCAGCGTCGTGAGCAGTGCCGCACCGTCGCCGGCGACGAGATCGGTCAGCTTCAAGCCGCCGGAGCCGACTTGCGCCAGATCCTGATCGAGCCAGTTGGCCAGCGTGGCATTGAGATAGACCACGTCGCCCTTGGCATCGACGGAGAAAAAGCCGGCGGGCGCATGATCGAGATAATCGACCGCATGCTGCAGTTCCTGAAAGACATTCTCCTGCCGCTCGCGTTCGCGTGTCACGTCGCTCAGTGACCAGACTGTAAAGCGCCGATCCCGGCCGCGGTCGCCGAGCGGTCGAACGCGCATGCGCAGCCACCGCGCCGGCCGGCCCTTTATCGACGCGACGCGCACTTCCTCCTGCAGGCGTTTTCCTTCCCGCGCCGCCTTGAGGAGCCGGTAAATCGCTTCCGAGGCGTCCGCGTCGCCGATGAACACACGCTCGACGGGTCGCATCTCGCTGGCATCGGCCGCGTCGATCAGGTCGAGATAGGCGGCGTTGGCATAGACCACCCGCCCGTCGCCGTCGGTGACCAGCAGGCCGTCGAAGGCGTCATCGACCAGCGTTTTGATCAGCGGGTTCGTCGGCTCCGCCGTGGGCAGCCGCAGGATTCCCGAGGCCAGCGCGAACAGTGAAAAGACGCCGACGGTGGCCAGCACGGCCAAAAACCCGAAGATGTAAGGCTCGGCGTTGCTGCCGCGAAGAAACATAAAGACGGAAGCCGCGGCAACGAGTCCGCCGGCCACCAGCAAAACCAGGATCACGCTGCCGGCGCCGGACAGCGCCGAACTGCGGTCGACCGCTTTGCGGCGCGTGGCCGCGGATTCGCCGGCAACCCCGTCTGTCGTCATCGGTGCCTTTTCACCAGCCGCTCGCCCCCGCGGCGGCGGGGACCCGGCCTCCAACGCGTCACTGGATTTCCGCTTCCGCAACAATGGGCCGAAGCGGATACTCCCTCGTGCCTTGTGCGCAGCGGCCGCGCAAGAGGATTCACAACGGCTTTCACAGCGCTCTCGGCCGGCCGACCATGCGGCGCAGGCGCATGATGTAACCGATGATTTCGGCAACCGCACGATAATGCTCGGCCGGAATCTCCTGATCGATTTCCACGGTTCCGTGCAGCGCGCGGGCCAGCGGCGGGTTCTCCACCACCGGAATATCGTGCTTCTCGGCGATCTCGCGGATCTTCCGCGCGATCAAATCGACGCCCTTGGCGACGCAGACCGGGGCGTTCATGCCGCGCTCGTATCTAAGCGCCACGGCAAAGTGAGTCGGGTTGGTTATGACCACGGAGGCTTTGGGCACCGCCGCCATGATGCGCTTGCGCATGCGGGCGTTGCGCAATTGCCGCAATTTGCCTTTGACCGCGGGATCGCCTTCGGTCTGACGGAATTCCTCCTTGACCTCGCGCAGCGACATTTTGTGGCGTTCGTACCATTGCTGGTACTGAAACAAGTAATCGGCCGTGGCGACGACCGCGAGGATCGCCACCACGGTGCCGAGCATCTTTAAGGCAAGCGAGCGGATTAGCGGCAGGATTGCCGCCGGGTCGGCGCTCACCAGGATGCCGAGACGATGCCGTTCCGGCCATAGCAACGCGGCTATAGCGGCGCCGACGATGCAAAGCTTCAGGAGCCCCTTGGCGAAATTGGCCAGCGCCTGCAAGGAAAACAGTCGCGCGGCGCCGGCGGAGAGCGAAATCCGCGACAGCTGCGGCATGATCGGTTCGGTCGTGAACACGACGCGATGCTGAACGAGGTTGCTGGCGAAGGCGGCAATGCTCAAAAGCAGGAGCGGAATGCCGAACGCGGCGACGACCTCGATGCCCAACGTCTTCGCCAATTCCATCAGCGCCGGGCCGTCGGTCGGCAATTGGTAGGACTTAGCGAGCAGCCCGCGGAAGGTCGCCTGCAGGCTTGTCGCCGTCGGGGCCGCGAAAACCATGATCATCAGCGTGCCGCCGGCGATCATGAACCAGGTATTCACTTCCGAGCTTTTGACGACATCGCCGCGATTGAGCGCTTCTTCGAGTCGCCGCGGTGTCGGGTCTTCTGTACGTTCGTTGGACTCGTTTTCCTCGGCCATGGCGCGGCCTCAACCTTTTAACCGTTGGGCGCCAGCGAGTGCAGGACGCCGCCGGCATAATCGAGGAAAAATCCCATCATCGAACCGAGCATCAGCAACAGGAACAAGAGGCCGAGCAAAATCGACAGCGGCAACGCCACGAAGAAGACCTGCATTTGCGGCATCAGCCGCGCCAGCACGCCCAGGCCGATGTTGAACAACAGGCCGAATACCAAAAACGGCGCCGAGAGCTGAATGCCGATGCGAAAAGCACCGGCGACGGTCTTGGTGATCAAGGCCGCCGCGTCGCCGGTGGCCGGCACTTCGCCCGGCTCGAACAAAGTGTAGCTGTCGTTGAGCGCGGCTATGATCAGATGGTGCATGTCGGTGGCGAAGAACAGCGTAATGCCGAGCATCGTGAGAAAATTGCCGATCAGCGCGCCCTGCGAACCCTGCGTCGGATCGACGGTGGTGACAAAGCCCAAGCCCAGCTGCTGGGCGATCACCGAGCCCGCGACTTCGAGCGCGGAGATTGTCAGCCGCGCCGTGATGCCGAGCATGCCGCCGATCAGAATCTCCTCGACCAGCATGACCAGCGCCTGGGACAGCGCGCCTGGGTCGATGTGATAGGCGTTGCGGTGCAGCGGCAACAGCATGGCGGCGAGCACCAGTGCGAATGTCAGCCGCATGCGCGCCGAGATATTTTGTTCGCCAAGCCCGGGCAGCAGCATCAGCATCGTGCCGGTGCGGGCAAACACCAGCATGAAAGCGGCGCCGAGCACCGGCAGGAACGAAAGGTCGATACGCACGTCCCACCCCGCTCTTACGAACCGCTGGTGATGTGCGCGGCAATCCTCAGAAAGTTGGCATGCAGCGCGTCCGCCATGAACGGCAGCGCGATCAGCATGGCGACGAAAATGGCGAGTATCTTCGGCACAAAGACCAAAGTCGTTTCCTGGATTTGCGTCAGTGCCTGCAGGAGCGAGACGGCGACGCCGACGATCAAGCCGACCAGCATCAACGGCGCCGACACCAGAATGAGCGTCACGATCGCGTCGCGCGCCACGTCCATCACTTCCGGTCCACTCATTCCAAACCTCGCCTGTTGTCGCTTTGCCCCAAGACTTTCTCGCTTCAAGAGTTTTCAGATCGGCATCTTCAAAATTTCTTCGTAGGCGGCGATGACCTTGTCACGCACTGAGACCATCGCCTGGATCGCCGTTTCGCTTTCGGCAACGGCGGTGACGACGTCGATCATGTTGGCCTTGCCCATCGCCACCGCATGCGCCTGGACGTCGGACTTCTGCCCCGCCGCCGTGACCGACGCCATGACGTCCTTGAGCACCGAGCCGAAGTTGAGCCCATCACCCTGAGCCGAGGGGTTGGGTGCCAGCCCCGCGGATTGATCGCGCAACTGTGAGAGTGCGGCATAAGCATTGGCGGCGGCGGCCGGCGTCGGCATGGATCACCTTAGGTCTTGAGGATGTCGAGGGTGCGCTGAAGCATGCGGCGGGTGGCGGTAATGACGTTCAGATTCGCTTCATAGGACCGCTGCGCGTCCCGCAAATCGGTCATCTCGATCAGCGGGTTGACGTTCGGATATTTGACGTCGCCGTTGGCGTTGGCCATCGGATTGTCAGGCTCGTGCCGGACGCGGAAATCGCCGGCGTCGGTGGCGACGCGGCCGAGTTCCACCACATTGGCGCCGAGTTCGCGGTCGAGCTCGGCGTGGAAGGTCACGATGCGGCGCCGGTACGGGTCGCCGCCGGGCGCGGTCGCGGTCGAATCGGCGTTGGCGATATTCTCGGAAATGACCCGCATGCGGCCGGACTGGGCGCGCATGCCGCTGGCGGCGATCGCGATCGATTTGATGAAGTCCATCACGACAGGTCGTCTCCGCCGCAGCGAAAATCCGGATTAGGCCTTGCCGATCGCGGTTTTGATCAATGCGAGACTGTGGGTGTAAAGCGACGTCACCGCGTCGTAGTCCATCTGGTTGCCTGCAAGTTTGAGCATTTCGTCTTCGTGGCTCACCGAGTTGCCTCGTGGACGCACCTCGTAGTGCGGCTTGTTGTCCTCGGCGAATTGCGAGCCCGTGCCGGTGGAGTCGATATGCCCGGGATTGGTGCGGTCGAGACCGAGCGAAGCGGTCTGCAGCGCGTTCTCGAAGTTCGGCGGTTCAAGATCGCGGGCGTGATAATTGGGCGTGTCGGCGTTGGCGACGTTCTCGGCGAGAACGCGCTGGCGTTCCTGATGCCACTGCATACGCGTGCGCAGCATCGAGAGAATCGGGATGTCGGAAATCGGCATCGGCGGCCCCAGAGTCCACTAGGCAGACTTTGCCGGGACTATGGTTAACGGTGGGTTAAGCCCGATGTTGGCGCGCTTTTGCCATTAAACTGCCGTTTACCATAGAAATGCTGAATGCGTGGGGACCGGGCTCGAAAACGCCCGTCGACTTTAATTCTTTGTTAGTATTCGCCGCGGCAAATGTTACCGGCGCCGTTAACCTTTGGCGATCCGACAGGCTGCGGCAGCCATACGGGAGTTGGGCGGATGTTCGATTTGTTCGGCGCGGAGATGCCACTCGCCGTCCGGTTTTTCCTGGCATTCCTGATCGTGCTCGGACTGATCGGCGTCGCCGCATGGGCGGTGCGCCGATTCGGCAGCGCTCGGCTGGGCGGTGCGGTGCGCGGACGCCAGCCGCGCCTTAGCGTGACCGAATACGCGAGCATCGACGCGCGGCGGCGGCTTCTCCTGGTTCGCCGCGACAACGTCGAACATCTCGTCATGATCGGCGGCCCATCCGACATCGTGGTCGAGGCCAACATCGTGCGGGCGACGCCGGCCGCGCGCGAACCGGCGTTGGCGCGCACGGCTGGCCCGATCGAGACCCTGCCGCGCCCGATTCCCTTGCCGGAAACCAATGGATCGACCGGCTCCTGGCCGCTGCAACCCGAGGCGCCGACGCCAACTGCACCGCTGACACCGCCGCGCCGCACGCCGCGCGTCGAGCCGATCGGCGAAGAACACCCAAGTCCGTCCCCGCCCCCACCGGCCGCCGAACCGTCGCCGCGGTCCAATCGCGACGCCTTGGCGGCGCTCGCCGACGATCTGTCGGCGCACGCGCCACCGGCCGCACCCGTTCCGCCGCCGCAGCGCAACCGTCCGGTAACGCCGCCGCGGCCGCAAGTTGCGGAGGCGCGCGTCGAGCCGCGCCCGGAGCCCCGGCTGCCGCCGCAGTCGGCCAGCATCGAACCGTCGGCCGCGGATCAGAGCCTCGCGGAAATGGCGCACCGGCTCGAAGCGGCGCTGCGCAAACCAAAAGCTCCAGAACCGCACGCGACCGAGCAAGCAAGCGAGCCGCAAGCGGCCGCTCCCGCAGCACCGCCGCCGGCGGCGCCGCGCCCGGCGCGCACCGAAGTCAAACCCGCCCGCCCCGAGGCGAAGCCCAAGGAAGCGGGTAAGGACGGCAAGGCGCTCTACGACACCCTCGAACAAGAGATGGCGAGTTTGTTGGGCCGTCCAGCAGGCAAAACATAGATGAAATTTACTTGGGGCTGCCGCGTCCGGGTAACAACGGTGGCGGCCTCAGTAGCGGCTCTGATAGTTTCGGCGACGCCGCTCGCCGCGCAGGACATCAGCATCAATCTCGGTCAAGGCACCGCCGGTGGCGGTCTGAGCGAACGTATCATCCAGCTGATCGCGTTATTGACGGTGCTGTCGCTGGCGCCGTCGATCCTGGTGATGATGACGTCGTTCACGCGCATTGTAGTGGTGCTGTCGCTGTTGCGCACCGCGCTCGGCACGGCGACCTCGCCGCCCAATTCGGTGGTCATCTCGCTCGCTTTGTTTCTCACCGCCTTCGTCATGGGACCGGTGCTGACCAAGGTCTATGACGTCGGCGTCAAACCGCTGGTCGCCAATCAGATCAACGTCAACGAAGCGTTCGAACGCTCCTCCGGACCGTTGCGCGGCTTCATGGAGAAGAACGTCCGCGAGAAGGATTTGCGGCTGTTTGTCGACATGTCGGGCGAGAAGGCACCGGCCAATCCGGAGGATTTGTCGATGCGCATCCTGGTGCCGGCTTTCATGATCTCCGAACTCAAGCGCGCCTTCGAGATCGGCTTTCTGTTGTTCCTTCCGTTTCTCATTATCGATCTCGTCGTCGCATCGGTCTTGATGTCGATGGGCATGATGATGCTGCCGCCGGTCGTGGTGTCGCTGCCGTTCAAGCTGATCTTCTTCGTCCTGGTCGACGGCTGGACGCTGGTCGCCGGCTCTCTGATCCAGAGCTACGGGACGTAAGACGCTACTCGCTACTCGTTCGCTCAGCGCTGCGCGGTTTTCGCGCGCGACGACGGCCCGGGCTTGATCGATGCCGGCTGCGTTGCCGGCGCGACCGCCACCGGAGCCGCCGACGAGATCGCGCCGGTCGTGCCCGGCGCTGCGTTGGCTGGAGCGGATGTGGCCGGCGCATTCGCCGGCGCAGAAGCACTCGGCCCATTCGGCTGCGCCGCGGGCTTGGCTGGCGGCAGCGCGCTTGAGTCCGGATAACGCGCCTGCATGTCGCGCAGAAAGCCCTCGAGGGTGTCGATCGACGCGGCGGCCCGGGCAATGTCGCGGAACTCCCTGCCGCTTGTACCCAGCGGCGCCGAAACAACCTCGAAGGCGCGCGCATCCGGCGTCTGCATCATCTTGGCCGCATATCTGTCGCGGAAGCGGTTCAAGCCCAGCGCGTCCTCGCCGAGCGCATAGCCGATCGTGGCCCGCAAAATATCGGAACGCTCGACTTCGTTGAGCGGCTGCCATTCCTTCCAGCGCTCGCCGTAATAAAGCTCGATCTGTTCGGCCGCCAGCGCCCACCGCCGCGCCGCCCACAAAATGTCGGAGCGCAGGCGGATCGCCTCACGGCCTTCGATATTGGCAATCACTTCCAACGCCAGATCGTAGCGGCTCAAGTCGGACAGGGCGCGCGCCTCGAGCAACAGGCGCTGGCTGCGCAGTTCGTTGGCGAGGTCGCTCGATCGCGTGCTGCGCAGGGTCGCGAGCGCCCGGTCCGCCTGGTGATTCATCAGATAAACCACGGCAAGGCGGGTCGCCACTTGCGCGCGCGCTGCGCCCTGTAAACGGTGATCCACCTGGTATTGCAACAGATTGGCGGCCTGGTCGAGCAAATCGACGGATACCAGACGGTCGGTGAGCCGGCGGATCATCTCGTCGCCGCGGCGGCCGATCGGCGTCAACTCGCGAAAGTCGTAAAACAGCGCCAGCGCATCAATGGCCGACATGGCGTCGCCCTTGCCGGCCAGAAACAACGCCTCGAACGTCGCCGCCGCTTCGTCCTGGATGCGGCGGGTCATGTCCGAATCCGGATGCGCCGCCGCCGCGCTGCGCATGACATAGAACGAGTCGCGGTAGCGGCCCTCGTCGGTATAGAGCCGCGCCAGAATTTCCAGCGCGCCGATCTCGGTCTCGTCGCCGCGCCATACCGTGGTCAATGTTTCGAGTTCACTGACGATGTCTTCGCGCTTGAGGTCGCCGAGCTTATAGCGCAACGCCGCCTCGCGGAGCTTGCCTTGGGCCGCCGCCGGACGATCCCAGGAATCGGCGGCGGTGCGATAGCTGGCGAGCGCATCCTCGTTGCGGCCCATGCCTTCGGACAAGCGCCCGACCAGCACCGAAACGGTCGGCTGCAATTCGCGCGGCAGGCCGATGGTTTCGAGGTCGTTGAGCTCGTCGGCGGCGCCGGCGAAATCGCCGACTTCGATCGCGGTGCGAATCTCGGCCTTGAGCGCGGCGCGCTGCAGCTCGATCGGCAGCGTGGCGATCGCCGCCTCGACACGCTTGAAGCTGTCGCGCGCCAGCCCCCATTTGCCCTGGCATGCAAAGGACAGCGCGCGCCACAGCGGCGCGTCATGCTGCTCGCCGATCGCCGGGTTGGACAGATCCTTGATCGCGTCGTCGGGGCGGTTCATCATGACTTCAGCGACGGCGCGCAGCACGCTCGCGGACACGTCTTGCGCCGCCGGATGATCGTCGGCGAGCACGACATCGAGCACGCCCTTGGCTTCCGGATACATGTCGCGGGCCATGTAAAAGCGGGCGAGGTCAAGACGCTGCGTGATGCGCTTGCCGACCGCGGCGGCGGCCGCCGCGGCCATGAGCTCCGATTGCCGTTCGACAAAAGCCGACCGCCGGTCGAGACCCCAAACCTGGGAATCGAACATCACCGGATGCAGCGCGCTGCCGTGCAACACGCTTTGCAGCGAGCTCGACAGTGTCAAGCCGCCAGGCTTGCCGATGACGACTTTGTCGGCGGCAATCTCGACACTGAGATCGTCGGCCAGCGGCTCGATCGCCACGCCCTGGGTCGAGGCGAGCGCGCGGAACTCGACGAAATCCTGCTCGTTGATGAAGCCGCGGGCCGGAGCGAAAGCGGTGACGATTACGAGAGTGTCGCCGGCTTCCGGATCGCGGATGCGATGAAGCTTTTGCGGTTCGTCGAAAGCGATGCTCACGCTTGCGCGGTTGGGCCCGATCAGGTTGCGGCCGATATCGAGGGCGTGAGTGGGATCGGCAACCGTGTCGCCTATGGTCAGCGCCCATCCCGGCCCGTCGGTGGTGAGGCTCGACAAATGCGGATGGTCGAGACGGACGCGCACGACGCCGGCATTACCCTCGCGCACGAACTCAGCGCCGCGGATGGTGCGGCTTGCTTCGCCGTCGAGCGCCGAAAGGTCGATGGCGGAATTGGAATCGAGCACGATCCACAATGTATCGGCGCGTTGGAAAATTGCCGCCGCCGTCGGCGTCAGGAACGGAAATAAAAGTTTGAGATTGGCGCCCTGCCGCGACAGTTCGACGGTAACGGTGTCGCCGCTCTTGGCTTCGCGCGCCGGAGTTTCGGTCTTCGCGGCCACGGCAGCTTGAACGGCGGTTTGGCTCGATTGCGCCGGGGGCGGAGTGGCCGACACCGCGGCTGCGGGTTCGGCTGTGGGTGCGGCAGGCGGTGCTGCCGTCACGGCTGCTGGTGTAGCGGGTGAGGCGGATTGTGCTGCCGCGGCAGCTGACGGCGGCGCCGGCGCTTGGGCAGCCGGCGTGGCCGCTGCCGGCATCGGCATTGCCGCGGCGGGTCGTGCACTATCGGGGGCGGGAGGATGAGGAGCGGCTTCAGCCGCAGTCGCATTTGGCGCCGGTGGACTTTGCGGCGCCGTAGCTGAGGATTTCGGCGGTGCTGGCGCGGGTGAAGATGCCGACGGCACGACATTGGCGGCCGGCATGGTAGCCGGCTTCGCCAGTTCCGGGGTCGCCGCAGCCGCGGCGGCAGCAGAAGAGGCCTCGACGACAGCGTGTACCGGCGAAGTCGGGTCGGGCGCAACGCCTGGCAACGTGTTGGCCGAAGTTTTGTCGCGCGTTGGCGCTGTCGCGGCATCGCCATTGACGATATCGACCACAAAGCTTTTGCCGTCGCGGAAACTACGCACGTCGACTTTACTCAAGAAGCTGAAACGGATCAGCGTCGTGTCCTGTTCCGTCTCAGTGTTGATGGCGTTAACGGTCGCTGGCAGATCGGCTTGCGCATCCGCCAGATCGAACGCGAGCGGCGCATCGAAGGTAAGCGTGAGCCGTTCTTTTGCGCGATCGGACGTCACGGCGATCTGTTCGGAAATATCGAACAGATAACGCGTGAAGGTCGGCTGGCTGGCGACCCGCACGCGCACAGGGATGGGCTTCTTCTGTTGCTCGTTGGCGTGCGCGAGCCGCTCCAACCGCTCGGCCTCGCGCGCGCGGCGCGACAGTTCCTCGATCACTTCCTGCGGCAACCCGGGCGGCGGTCCCTTCCAGGTATCGGGCAAGAGGTCGACGAAGAATTTTTGTCCCGCGGCCAGCGCGTTGACCGTCACTCTGCGCGCGAGCGCGAGCCGAATAGCTTTGCCGTCCGGATCGCGGCGCGCAGCAGCGACATAGTCCGGCGCTTGCGTCGGGAGGTTATCGGGCGAGATGATGACCGACTTGGCGAAGCTGACGATTAGCACGCTGCCGGCGTTTTGCACGCTGGCGTCGGCATCATCGGGGAGCGTGAAAACCAGCCGGGCATAGCCGCCGCCGGTGTCGACGTTGACCTCTGCGCGTTGTGGTTCAGCGAAAAGCGGTTTCAAAACCACAATGGCGGCGAATAGGGAGCAGAGCCCAAGCGCAATCGCCTTTCGGATCGTCCGACCGCACGCCATGAACTTACTCGACCGACGCCACATCCGCTTCAAACGCGCGCGCAGACGACGCGCGCCCGCACGCGTCCCGCGCCGTAGCAAGAGAGGTTAAAGGATAGGGCCAGCCCCTTTAACGTCTGATTAACGGCTTTTTCAATGATTCCAGAGGGTTACGTGTTTCGTCGCATTGCAAATAGCGAAATAATGGAGCCCGGCGCTGGCCTCGCCGTTGCGCGCTGTCGACATTCGCTCACCTCACCTATTCCCCATTTGCCATCCGCTGCTCCATATTCAGTGCTAGAAGCGAATTCCGCAGGTCCCATGCTCAGCGCCTATCCCGCCCATCACGCGCCAGGCGCAATGCTCAAGGACGCGACCTGGGTCGACCTCCTCGATCCGAGCGATGCCGAGCGAGCGGCATTTGAAGAGACTTTCGGCTTGCGGGTGCCGACCAAGGAGGAACTGGCTGAGATCGAAGCGACCAGCCGGCTGCGCATCGAGCGGGACGCGCTGTATATGACCGCACCTTTGATCTTCGCCCCGGATGAGGGACCCTGGCTGGTCACCCCGACTGGCTTTGTGCTCGCGAAAAATATTCTGTTGACGGTCAGATCCGCGAAGTTGCGGGCGTTTGACGCGACCGCCGCCGAATGTGCCGCTAGCGAACCGCTGCAACCAGTTGCCGTGTTCGTGCGACTTCTCGAAGCGCTGGTCGACCGGATCGCCGACCTCCTCGAAGCCAGCGCCCGCGGCCTTGACGATGCCTCGCATCTGATTTTCCGTCCCGAGGATGCGGCGCAAACCAAGCTGTCGCTCGAAACGGCGAAATTGCGCCGGCTGATGATCCACACCGGCCGCGTCAGCGAGCGCATGGCGCGCGTTCAGTATGCTCTGGTCTGTCTCGATCGG
>Ga0181525_10000364_pt1 | contig 40463 bp, 48 predicted proteins | sample PEATcosm2014_Bin_48_FD_121100 | JGI IMG/M metagenome (GOLD analysis project Ga0181525, IMG submission 121100) | Peatland microbial communities from MTU Mesocosm Facility, Houghton, MI, USA - PEATcosm2014_Bin06_10_metaG | ecosystem: Environmental > Terrestrial > Soil > Wetlands > Peat | place... | reverse complement strand
TGTCTTTAGGGCACATTTGCCAACGGGCCGTCTCTGGCACGCGTATTGCTCAAGGATATTGCAGGGACTGTACCCCCGGCACATGGGGAACGAGGCGATGTTCACGATCAACGACACCACACTACGGGACGGCGAGCAGACCGCCGGCGTAGCCTTCACCGCCGACGAGAAAATTGCCATCGCGCGGGCGCTTTCCGAAGCCGGCGTGCCCGAGATCGAGATCGGCATTCCGGTCATGGGCGAGGAGGAAATCGCCGTCATACAGGCGATCTGCGGCCTGGGCCTCCAGGCGCGCACCATGGTATGGGCGCGCATGTGCGAGCGCGACCTGGCCGCCGCCGCCCGGTGCAACGCCCAGCGCATCAACCTGTCGGTACCGGTTTCGGACATCCAACTCGAATGCAAGGTCAAGCAGTCCCGCGACTGGGTGCTCGACCGGATCCGCAGTTTCGTGCGCCGCGCGGTCGATGAAGGGTACGCGGTAAGCGTCGGCGGCGAGGACGCGTCGCGCGCCGACATGCCATTTCTCTTCCGCGTGCTCGATGCGGCCGAGCAAGCCGGCGCCGAGCGCTTCCGCTTCGCCGACACCCTGGGGGTCCTGGACCCGTTCCAGACGGCAACGCGCATCCGCCAATTGCGGGCTATCAGCGACATGGATATCGAGATCCACGCGCATAACGACCTGGGGCTGGCCACGGCCAACACGCTGGCGGCCCTGACCGCCGGCGCCACCCATGCCAACACGACGGTAAACGGCCTGGGCGAACGCGCCGGCAATGCCGCGCTCGAGGAGGTCGTCATGGGGCTGCGCCATCTCTACGGCGTCGAAACCCCCATCGACACGCAACGCTTCCCGGCCGTGTCGCGGATGGTCGAACTGGCGTCCGGGCGCAAGGTCGCCGCCAACAAGAGCATCGTCGGCGAAGCCGCATTCACGCACGAATCGGGCATACACGTCGACGGGCTGTTCAAGGACCTGCGCAACTACCAGGGTTTCGATCCCGCCGAGGTCGGCCGCAGCCACAGCACCTTGCTGGGCAAGCACTCGGGCTCGCGCGGCGTGATCGACGCCTACGCGCACCTGGGCATGTCGCTCTCGGCGGTCGAAGCCCAGATGCTGCTGACGCGCATCCGCAGCCACGCCATGCAGAACAAGCGCCCGCCTACCGTCGCGGAGCTCGAACGCTTCTACCTGGAGGGTGCGCAATGGAACCGGTCCGTCTCATGAGTCCCGCCGCGGCGGACGACACCCACCCTGCGGGCGGCCTGCTCGACCGGCTCTCGCGCCTTTCCGCGGCCGAGGAATTCCTGGCCTACTTCGGCATCCGCTACGACGAGGATGTCGTTCACGTGCACCGGCTGCACATACTCAAGCGCTTCTACCAGTACCTGCACCACGGCCAACCGGCGCAAGCACTGGACGAGGCGGCACTGCACGGGCAGTACGCCGCGCTGCTGCAGCGCGCCTACGACGACTTCGTGACCTCCACCGCGGCGCGCGAGAAGGTCTTCAAGGTCTTCCAGGATGCACAGGCCAGGAGTTTCCCGATCGACAAGCTGCGCTGCACCCTGCCTTCGGGCAACTGAGACCACGGCAACGGAGCCGCCACCATGCATATCGTCGTCTGCATCAAGCAGGTACCCGACAGCGCGCAGATCCGGGTCCACCCCGTGACCAACACCATCATGCGCCAGGGCGTGCCTGCGATCGTCAATCCGTACGATCTGTACTCGCTTGAAGCGGCGCTGCGCCTCAAGGACGAGCACGGAGGTCGCGTCACCGTCATCAGCATGGGACCGCCCCAGGCCGAGCTGGCCCTGCGCAAATGCATATCGTTCGGCGCCGACGATGCGATCCTGGTGACCGATCGCGCCTTTGCCGGCGCCGACACCCTGGCGACCTCCTACGCGCTTGCCAGCGCAATCACCCAGATCGACCGCACGCATGCCGTGGACATGGTCTTCACGGGCAAGCAGACCATAGACGGTGATACCGCGCAGGTCGGACCGGGAATCGCCAAGCGCATGAACCTGCAACTGCTGACCTATGTCGCGAAGATCGACGCCCTGGACCTGGTCAAGCGGTCGATCCAGGTGCAGCGCCGTGCCGAAGGCGGCGTCGAGGTCCTGACGACCGATCTGCCCTGCCTCATCACCATGCTCGAGGGCACGAACGACATGCGTTTCGCGACCATGGAGAACATGTTTCGCGCCGCCCGCTACCAGGTCCAGCTGTGGGACAAGACGGCGGCCGGCATCGAGGACCTGACGAAGATCGGCCTCAAGGGCTCGCCGACGGTGGTGAGCAAGGTCTTCGCACCGCAGGCGCGAACGAACCGGGCCGAGATCATCGAGGCGGAAGGCGACGAACCGCGCGATCTCACCCTGACCCTGGTGGCAAAGCTGTTCACCACCCATCCCAAGCTGGGCGAGACCATCGTCCGGCGTGCCGCCTGACCGTCGGCCAACCGCAGCGGAGACAGCAGTGAACGCCGAGAAGATCGCACCGCGCAAGCCCGCCAAGGGGAAGGTGGAGCTCGATGAACGCCTCAAGGCCTACAAGGGCGTATGGGTCTTCGTCGAGCATGAGCGCGGCGAAGTCCACCCGGTATCGTGGGAACTGCTGGGCGAAGGGCGCAAGCTGGCCGACAAGCTGGGCGTGACGCTCTCGGGCGTAGTCCTGGGCGTGCCCGGCCCCGCAACCCGGCGCTTCTGCGAGGAAGCCTTCCGCCACGGTGCGGACAGCTGCTATCTCATGGAAGACCCGGTGCTGGGCAATTACCGCAACCAGCCATTCACCAAGGGCCTTACCGACCTGGTCAACACCTACCAGCCCGAGATCCTGTTATTGGGCGCCACCACCCAGGGGCGCGACCTGGCCGGCAGCGTTGCAACCACGCTCAAGACCGGCCTGACCGCCGATTGCACCGAACTCAACATCGACATGGAAAACCGCACGCTGGCGGCCTCCCGGCCGACTTTCGGCGGCAGCCTGCTTTGCACCATCCTCACGCTCAACTACCGCCCGCAGATGGCGACCGTGCGGCCGCGCGTGATGGCAATGCCCGACCGGGATATGGCGCGCAGCGGAGCCATCGTGGAACATCCGCTGGGACTGGTGGAAACCGACATCGTCACCAAGGTCCTGCAATACATACCCGACAACCAGCAGGACCGGCCGCAACTGGCCTTCGCCGACATCATCGTGGCCGGCGGTCGCGGCCTGAAGAACACCGACAATTTCCAGCTGATCTGGGACCTCGCGCTCGTGCTCGGCGCGGAGGTCGGTGCCTCGCGCCCCGTGATCCAGGCCGGCTGGGTGGAGGCCGATCGACAGGTCGGCCAGTCGGGCAAGACCGTGCGCCCGAAGCTCTACATCGCAGCCGGAATTTCCGGCGCCGTGCAGCACAGGGTCGGCATGGAGGGTTCGGACGTGATCATCGCGATCAACAACGACCCCAATGCGCCCATCTTCGACTTTGCCACCTACGGCATCGTCGGCAACGCCATGACGATACTTCCGGCCCTGACCAGGGCGTTCCAGCAGCAACTGGCCGTGGCCAAGATGGCCGGCTGAGGAGAATGAAGATGGCGGAGAATTTCGATGCGATCGTGGTGGGTGCCGGGCCATCGGGCAACGCAGCCGCCTATGTCCTGGCCAAGGCCGGAAAGAAGGTGCTGCAGATCGAACGCGGAGAGTATCCGGGTTCCAAGAACGTGCAGGGGGCGATACTCTATTCCGATGCGCTCGAACGCATCATTCCCGATTTCCGCGAGGATGCGCCGCTCGAGCGCCACATCATCGAGCAGCGCATCTGGGTACTCGACGAGGAATCGTTCATCGGTTCGCATTTCCGCTCCGACGACTTCAACAAGCCACCCTACAACCGCTACACGATCATCCGCGCCCAGTTCGACAAATGGTTCTCTCAGAAGGTGCAGCAGGCCGGCGCCCTCCTGATCTGCGAGACGACCGTCCGGGACCTGATACTCGACGGCGACCGGGTCGTGGGCGTGCAAACCGACCGCGAGGGCGGTTCGGTCTACGCCGATATCGTCATCCTGGCCGACGGCGTGAACTCGATGCTGGCGCGCAAGGCCGGATTCCGCCAGGAGCTCAAGCCCGACGACGTGGCGCTGGCAGTCAAGGAAATCCATTTCCTGCCCCAGGAGGTGGTCGAAAGCCGCTTCAACGTATCGGGTGACGCCGGCGTGGTGATCGAAATGATGGGAAAGATCACCAAGGGCATGATGGGAACCGGTTTCCTGTACACGAACAAGGAGTCGATCACCATAGGTATCGGCTGCGTGCTCTCCGACTTCAAGAAGCAGAAGTGTTCGCCGAGCCAGCTACTGGAGGAGATGAAGGCCCACCCGGCCATCAAGCCGCTGCTCGAAGGCGGCGAGATGAAGGAATACGCCGCCCACCTCATACCCGAGGGCGGGTACAACGCGATCCCCCGCATCTTCGGCAACGGCTGGCTGATGGTGGGTGACGCCGGCATGTTCGTCAATTCCGTTCACCGTGAAGGCTCCAACCTCGCCATGACCAGCGGACGGATCGCCGCCGAGACCGTGCTCGAGCTATGCGCGGCGCAGCAATCCCTTACCGCCCGTAACCTGGCGCTTTACCGGTCCAAGCTGGACGCCAGCTTCGTCATCAAGGATCTCAAGAAATACCGCAACCTGCCCGGCATCCTGCATCGCAATCCACAGTTCTTCACCACCTATCCGGAACTGCTGAACCGTGCGGCCCACACGCTCCTCAAGGTCGACGGCGTGGACAAGAAGGCCAAGGAGAAGCAGGTACGCGACAGTTTTCGCGAGAAGCGCTCGTTGCTCGGCCTGGTGGGCGACGCCTACAAGATGTGGAGGGCATTCGAATGAGCAACGCCAAGGTCGAGGAGAAGCTCTTCCAGAACCGATATCGCGTCGATACCGGCCGACCCCACATCGGAATCCGCGATCCGGACATCTGCGCGGTCACCTGCAAGACCCAGCAGTGCGCCGTCTGCTGCCCGGCCGGCTGCTATACGGTCGAAGGCAACGGCCGGGTCGTGCTGATCACGGACGGCTGCCTCGAATGCGGCACGTGCCGTGTCGTTTGCGAGACCCATCGAAATATCGCCTGGGAATACCCGCGCGGCGGCTTCGGAATCCTCTTCAAGTTCGGTTGAGACCTGGGCCGCGTCGTGCAAGCCGAACTCGTGCCTGCCATCCGCGAGCACCGCAAGGGCGCCACGCAGGCCGCCCTCCCGGGCTATGCCGAGCTCATGCGTGCCAGCCGCTTTCCGGCCGACCTGCGTACCGCGGCCTTTGCGGGCGTCATCACCCAGGCATTGGCGGCGCGCCGCGGTACCCTGATCCGCGGCATGACGGAGCGCAGCTTCCAGGCCCTGATGCGAAGCTGCTTTCCCGGCTATCGGCTGCAAAACGGCTGGCTGCCGCGACCGGACGGTCCGGCTGCCGACGAATTCGACGACCTCCTGGACCTGCTGCTCGACCACCGCACCCATGCCTGCGAGGCCACGACGTGGCTGAGCTGCGCCATCGCCTCGGCGGCCATGCACGATAATCACCTGTGGCAGGACATGGGCTTGCCGAGCCGGTCGCTGCTCTCCCAGTTGCTGCGCGACAACTACCCGACGCTGGCGGCCCGCAATACCGGGGACATGAAATGGAAGAAGTTCTTCTACCGCCAGCTTTGCGAACGCGCCGGCGTGATGATCTGCAAGTCACCCAACTGCGCCGAGTGCTGCGACTACGAACTGTGCTTTTCTCCTGAATCGCCGGCCACCCGCAGGATCGATGTCCGGGGCTCATGACCGGACGGTTCCGGCGCCGGGCCTGGCGATTGCCTCGCCAGGCCCGGCAGCTCTCAGCCTGCCACCGGCTGGGCGGCGGATTTCTGCGCGGCCTCCTCCTTGACGATCCACAGCTTGAGCGTCTCGACGTGCTCGGTTTCCTCGTGCACGAATTCCTTGGCCACCGCCCGTATCGTCGCGTCCTTGGTCGTTCCGAACACGCTGTAGTAGAAATCGAAACCCCGTTGCTCACCCTGGAGAGCCGCCTTGAGCGCACCCAGCCGCGACAGCCCGGCATCGCCGGCCCACAGCGTGGTCATTTCCGGCGTCTGGTTGTCGGGCCACGCGGTGCTGGGCGGCAGATGCACGGTGACCTTGTGTTCGCGGCACTTCTCGCGCGCCTGCGCCAGGTGCAGGCGCGAGTACCCGCCCAGTTGGCCGAACAGGCCCGCTACGTCGGCATTGCCGCAGGCGGCCATCGCCTCGGCCAGGTGCTCGAAATGCACCGCCGCATCCTCTTCCACCTTGACCGCGTAGCTGAGGAATTCCTCGAGCGTATTGATGCTCACCCCACCCTTGTACACCCCGGCGGCCGTGGACAGCGCCGGTGCCTTGGCCGGCAATGTGTCGTCGCCCTCGAAGGTCACCAGGATGTCCTCGTTGCGCACGAAACACTGGCATGCCAGCCGGTAGTGCGGCGGCATGTCGTTGACCTCCGCGTCGCGCACCTCCTCCCTGGAGATCTTTCCCAGCTGGCGAAGAACCTCCTTCTCCTTCTCGGTTAGCGATATACCGTGGCGGGCATGCGGAGAAAGGTGCGTGACTTTCACCAGGCAGGAACTGCATTCGCCGTCCTGGCAGTCGAAGGGGATGGGGATGCGGTGCGCCTTGGCGAGTGCGAGCAATGTCCCACGGTCGCCGGCGACGGCATATACCGTGATGTCGCGGGCCATTACCGGAGAGGAAAAAGTGACGTTGGCCATGATTTTGTGGACCTCGATTCCATGCGTTATGGGCGTGCCCGGCGGCACGGTGCCGGCAGGCGCATCAAACGGACGCCGGGGCGTGCGTGTAGCACTTCTTGGGACAGATCTTCATGCAGGCCTCGCAGCCCACGCAGTTCTGCGGGTTGGCGATCGTCATGATCTTCTTCTCGTATTCCGCGTCATCCTCGTCAGGATCCGTGGAAACCGGCACCCGCACGCCGTCCTCGTCGAGTCCGACGAGCTGCAGCACGTCGCGCGCACAGACCTTGAAGCAGCGTCCGCATCCTATGCATTTTCCCTCGTCGATCGACTGGGCGAACTGCGGCGTCCACGACAGGCCGCCGGGGAGGATGACGGTGAATTCGGCCATGAAAGTCAGCCTCCGCTTGCCGCGATGACTTCGCGCAGTTGGGCAAGCGCCGCGAACGCGTCGTGCGCGCGGCGGGCGACGTCGGGAATCCTCTCCCAGCCGGTCGGCAGCTCTTCCGAAAGGTCGTGCAGCTCCATCTTGAGGTTCATGGCGCGAGCCGAGAACTTCTTCGCATGGGCCTTGAGTTCGGCGATCGGCATTGCGTCAATCGATGCGCTGTTCGTTTCCATGTCTCCTCCTAGCCGTAGTTGGCAACCGCCGGGAACGCCTCGATCATGGCGACGCCGGCATCGACGAATTTCGCGCCTTCGGCCGCGAGCTTGTCGAGCGACTCGAAGCCGAATCGATGTACGTCGCGCAGCTGCTTGTTGACCACCACCAACCGTCCGGCAAGAAGCACCAGGCGGCCGAAGCCCTCGTGGCTCATCTTCATCATCGGCGAGACCATCACCCCCGTCGCGCGCTCTATGGCCAGGCCCACCGCGTTGAAGAACAATTCGACCCGCCATAGCACCTCGGGGTCAGGATCGCCGATGATCGGCATTTCGCGGCGTTGCTCCTTGGTGACGATGTACGGCGCCAGCAGGAGCGCGTCGCTCTTGGCCTCCCAGGCGCCGTGGGTATCCTGGGCGCGCCAGATCTTCACCAGCTCGCGCACGAAGGTGGTCTCCATGGGCGCCAGTGCCGCAGCGCTGTCCACCACGGCATCAGTCATGGGAAGCTCCCGCGGAACCGGCCGGGACCAGGTCCGCGTCGGCTTCAACGGCGAAATCCAGTGAACGCGGCAGGTCCTTGGTCAGCGCCTTGCGCAGCCAGGGCGGGGGAGTGCCTTGCAGGACGACTTGCAGCTTGTCGAGGATATCCAGGATGGGTTCGGGCTGGGGCACCTTGATCGGATGTATCTTGCTGGCCACGACGCGCGCCGCCGCCGAGCCGCCGATGGCAGCGACGTAAAGGATGGCGCAGTCGTGAATGGCCGCGATCTTGGGCGCGAGCTTGTCCTCGTTGCCGTCCTCCTGCAGATCGCCCTGGAACGTGAAGGTCTGGACGAAACCGTAACCGTCTGGCCGAACGTCATAGACGGCGATGTTCTTCGCCCAGCCGAAATGGGCATCGACACGCTGCAGGTCCTGGGTGGAAAAAGCCACTTTCATGTCGCACTCCTAGGTGACGGGGATCGCGGAACCGAAGGCGGGCGCCGCCGCGGCCGCAGGAGCGGCGAGGCCTTCGACGGCATCGAGCGTGGAACGGGGCAGCAGCCAGGACTGCGGATGCGCCTCGTGCGCATGGACCTGCGCCAGGAATAGGTTTCCCACCTCGAAGATCAGCTCCCGCGTGCCGCGATAGCCGACCAGCAGCTTGTGGGAGGCTCCCAGGCGGTCGAACATCGGCAGGCCGGCCCGCAGGTGGGGAAGGCGCAGGCGCTCCGCTGCCTGGCGGCCGTGGGAATGGGTGACCAGCAGGTCGCAGCCGACGGCGCGCAGCTCCAGGTCTTCGAGATCCCCGATGATCACCTCGGCGGCCGGCACGCGCTCGAGCAGCGGCGATGCGGTCGTCGTGACTGCAGCTGCGATCTCGCAACCCATCTCGTCGAGGGTGGAGGCCAGCGCCCAGAGCAGATCGGGTTCCGCTCCGATGGCGACCCGCTTGCCGCCACAGAAGAAATGCGCGTCGAGCATCGCGTCCTGGAGCTGGCTGCGCTGGCGCCGCCATTTGTCCGGAACCGGCACACCCGAATGCTGCGCGAGCCACGCGAGCAGGGCGTCGTTGGCCGCCAGGCCGGTGAGCCGGTCGAAAAGCACATACGGCGTGCCTGTGCGCTCGCGCAACCGTTCGGCACTCTCTCGCATCTGTTCGCCCACGGCGATCGTCGCCGCCGAAGCGCCCATGCCACGCGCATCGGCCAGCGTGGTGCCGCCCATGGTGGTCGGGCTGAAGGCATCGGACATGTGACCGTCGAGCGAACCGGAGATGTCGGGAAGGACCACCGCCTCGAGGCCGAACGATTCGACGATATCGCGCAATTCCTCGACATCGGCCGGACTCAGGTGGCAGCCCGGCAGCAGGTTTATCCGGCGCGCATTTCGTTCCCTGGCCGGCTCGACGAGGCAATCTATCAGCGCCCGGACAGCCTTGGCCCAGCCGTCCTGGAAGGCGCCGATATAGTCCGGCGTGGAGACATAGACCAGCGCGGTGTCGGCGACTTCCGGGTGCTTCCGCGCAACGAGCTGGAGATAGGCATCGACATCGTCGCCCTTGGTTTCGGTCAATCCGGTGGAACAGATGGCGATGATGTCGGGCTTTGCGCGGCTGCGGATGTTGAGCACGGCTGCTTCGATGTTGTCCAGGCCGCCCATGATCGTCGTGGTCTCGTTCATCGCCGTCGTCTGCAGCGGTATCGCCTCGCGGAAATGGCGCACCAGCAGCACCAGGCCGAATGACGTGCAGCCCTGCGAACCATGCATCACCGGCATGCAACGGTTCATTCCGAGGAAGGCATAGCTGGCGCCCAGCGGCTGGCTCATCTTGAGCGGGTTGACCGCCGCCGCCTTGGAGGGATGGGAAACGATGGCCATGACGGGTGGCGTTCAGGCAACGGGCGCCGCGTCCCAGGGCGCGGGCTTGCGGACCTGCTCCCATACGGGATTGACCAGGGCACGATCTATCTCGTGCACCAGCGTGACCATGCCTTCATACCCTGCAAAGGCGTGGTGTCGCTCCTGGTTGATGTCCATCCAGGGCATCTTTGCCTTGAGTGCGACGAATTGCGAACGACCGCCCGAGAGCATGATGTCGGCGCGCGCCTCCTTGAGCATGCGGTACATCTCGCGTGGCGGCATGTCCTCGATCATGTGCGCCTCGTCGCCCATGATCTGCTTGATGCGTTCCTTGTCTTCCTTCGTGGATTTCTTGACGCTGGTCCCCACGATCTCGATGCCGATCTCCTGCAGTGCCGCGACGACCGACCAGGACTTCACGCCACCCGTTATCAGCAGCACGCGCTTGCCCGCAAGGCGCTCGCGGTACGGTTCGATGCGCGCCCATGCTCGTGCCTCTTCGGCGACGACCAGCGACTCCGTGCGTGCCAGCAGCGACTCCGGCGCTCCCTGGCGGACCAGCAGGCGCGCGATCCCGCGCAGCGAATCCGATGTATCCGCTATGCCGTAGAACGAGCCTTCGAAGTACGGAATGCCGTAGCGCTCGTCCATCTTGCGGGCGACATTGATCATGGCCTTGGAGCAGACCATCATCGCCGCCTTGGCCCGGTGCGAGCTGGCCACCTCGCGGTAGCGTGCGTCGCCGCTGATGCAGGCCAGGATACGCACGCCCATGGCATCGAGCAGCGGCTTGACCTGCCACAGCTCGCCCGACAGGTTGTACTCGCCGATGATATTGATGTCGTATGGCGTAGTGGTCTCGGGCTCCATGGTGCCGATCACGTGCTCGAGCAGCGCTTCGCCGGCGAGCTTATTGCCCAGATTCTTGATTCCAGCGAAACCCGGCGCATCGACGGGGATCACCGGCTTGCCGAATTTTGCGCTGGCCAGCTTGCAAACGGCCTCGACGTCATCTCCGATCAGTGCGGTGACGCAGGTCTGGTAGACAAAGACCGCCGGCGGATCGCATCTCTCGATGATCTGCCGTATGGCGCGGTACAAGCGCTTTTCCCCACCGTAGATGACGTCGAGTTCGCCAATGTCGGTGGTGAATCCCGTGCGGTATATCTGCGGGCCGGAGGAAGCGGCATGGCGGTTGTCCCAGGAGTTGCCCTCGCAGGCGATCGGCCCGTGCACCAGGTGGGCGACGTCCACGATGGGCTGCAGGGCGATCTTGGCGCCGTCGAATGCGCAGCCGCCCGCGGCCGCGCCAGGCGCCAGCTGCTTGGTGCAGCCCTTCTTGCGCTCCTTCTCCGACTTGCCCTGGTTCTTGTCGCAACCGGGCTCCTCGAAGATCTCCTGCACCTTCACCGCCAATGCGCGCGCCATTTTCGCTCCACCCGGCCCGTCGACCTTTCGCCGCCTAGCGGATGATGTCGAACGAGTAGTCCGTCGTGGAGATTCCGCTGGTATCGGCATCCAGCGCCTCGAAGTATTCGTCCAGCAGCATGACGAGTACACGCAGGCCGCCCTCGTAGCCCCAGATCGGCATGCGGTGGTAATGGTGGCGGTCGAAGATCGGGAATCCGAGGCGGATCAGCGGGATCTTGGTGTCGCGCTCCAGGTATTTGCCATAGGTGTTGCCGATGAGGAAATCCACGGGCTCCGTGTACAGCAGCGAACGCATGTGCCACAGGTCGCGCTTGGGATAGACCTTGCAGCCCTTGCCCATGGGCGACGCGTCGAAGAGCGCCTGCACCTTCGCAGCCCAGTCGGCGTCGCCGTTGGTCGATAGCACGTGCACCGGCTCGGCGCCCAGTTCGAGCAGGAACTGGGTCAAGCCGAGCATAAGGTCCGGGTCGCCATACAGCGCGTAGCGCTTGCCGTGCAGGTGGGCCTGCGAGTCGGCGATGGCATCGACCAGGCGGCCACGCTCGAGCTCGAGTTCCGCCGGTATCGGCTTGCCGGTCAGGCGCGAAACCTCCATGAGGAAGCGGTCCGTGCCGGTGACGCCCATGGGGTGGTTCAGGCTGACCACCTCCTGGCCGTGCTCGGCGATGAACTTGGCCGTCTTGAGCGCCGAGAACTCCTGGAAGACCACGGTGGCCTTGGCGTTGATGGCGCTCTCGACCTGCTGCTTGGTGGTGCCTCCGTCATACATGAGGAAGTTGCCGTCGGTGGGCGTGTTCCAGTTGTCGGACGGGTCGCACAGCACCGTGTTTTCCACGTCCATCAGCTTGAGCATGCGGCGGATCTCGGGGATATTGCCCACCACGAAGCCGTCGAAGCCGCCGATGAAATTGATGCTCTCGTCGGGTACCCGCTCGAGCCTGGGCGCGGTGTCGGCCTTGCCATCCCAGAAGTGGCGGATGACGCCGAGCAGGGCATTGTCGTAGCCGGTGACGTGGCTGCCGACGAACGCCGGCGTGTGCGCGAACGGAACGTCGAATTCCGCCGGCACGCTGCCCTTCTCCTTGGCCGTCTTGATGAAGGCGTTGAGGTCGTCGCCGATCACTTCGGCCATGCAGGTGGTGGACACGGCAATCATTTCCGGCTTGTACAGATTCAGCGCGTTGGCGAGGCCGTCCACCATGTTGTTGAGTCCGCCAAACACCGCGGCGTCTTCCGTCATCGACGACGAGACGCACGAAGTCGGCTCCTTGAAATGGCGCGAGAAGTGCGAGCGGTAGTAGGCGACGCAACCCTGGGAGCCGTGGACGAAGCCCAGCGTCCTGGCAAAGCCATTGGCCACGAACACCGCACCCAGCGGCTGGCAGGCCTTGGCCGGGTTGACGGTGAGCGAGTCCCGGGCGAAATTCTTGTCCTTGTAATCGACCGACTTGGTCCATTCGACAATCTGCTGCAGGCGTTCGGCCGGCACGCCGTATTCGAACTGCTGCTTCTTGTTCTCGAACATCTGCGCGTATTCCGGTTCACGGAACAGCTTGGCGTGGTCGAGTATCTCTTCGGCGTTTTGCGGCATGACGGAACTCCGTAATGGTGAGGGTGCGGAACGGCCGCGGTACGATGCCCGCGCCGCGCGGCTCAGCGTTTCATCGCTTCCAGGGGGCCTTGGTCAGGCTCCAGACCGGGCTGTTGATCGCCATGTCCATGTCGCGGGCGAATATCCCGAAGCCGTCGTAGCCGTGATACGGACCGGAGTAGTCCCAGGAGTGCATCTGGCGGAACGGCACGCCCATCTTCTGGAATACGTACTTCTCCTTGATGCCGGAACCCACCAGATCCGGCTGGACCTTCTCGACGAACTTCTCGAACTCGAATCCGGTGACGTCGTCATAGATCAGCGTCCCGTCCTTGATGTAGTGGGTGGTACGCTGGTAGTCGTCGTTGTGGCCGAATTCATAGCCGGTACCGACGACGTTCATCCCCAGGTCCTCGTAGGCGCCGATCACATGGCGCGGCCGCAGCCCACCGACGAAGAGCATGACGGTCTTGCCTTCGAGCCGCGGACGGTACTTCGCGATCACGGCCTCGGTCAGGGCCTTGTACTTGGCGATGACCCGCTCGGCGCCTTCCTTGATCGTGTCGTCGAAATGGCCGGCGATCTCGCGCAGCGACGCCTCGATCTTGGACGGGCCGAAGAAGTTGTATTCGACCCACGGAATCCCGTATTTCTCCTCCATGTGCCGGCTGATGTAGTTCATCGACCGGTAGCAATGCAGCACGTTGAGCTTGGCCTTTGGCGTGTTCTCGAGTTCGGCCAGGGTGCCGTCGCCGGACCATTGGGCAATTACGCGCAAGCCCATCTCCTCGAGCAGGATGCGCGAGGACCAGGCATCGCCGCCGATGTTGTAGTCGCCGATGATTGCGACGTCGTAGGGCGACGGTTCGAACTTGTGCTTGTTGGGGTCGACCTTGTCGAATACCCAGTCGCGCACGGCGTCGTTGGCGATGTGGTGGCCCAGCGATTGGGACACGCCGCGGAATCCCTCGCAGCGCACCGGGATGATCGTATGGTTGTCGAGTTCCTTGGACTTGCGCTTGGACACGGCCTCGATATCGTCGCCGATCAGGCCGATCGGGCATTCGGACTGGATAGTGATGCCCTTGTTCAGGGGGAACAGGACCTGGATCTCGTCGATGATCTTGTCGAGCTTCTTGTCCCCGCCGAAGACGATGTCCTTTTCCTGGAAGTCCGAGGTGAATTGCATGGTGCCGAAGCTGTCCACGCCGGTCGTACCGATGTAGTAGTTGCGCCGCGAGGCCCACGAGTACTGTCCGCAGCCGACCGGGCCGTGGGAAATGTGGATCATGTCCTTGATGGGTCCCCAGACCACGCCCTTCGAGCCGGCGTACGCGCAACCGCGTATCGTCATCACGCCGGGAATCGACTTGATGTTCGACTTCACATTGCAGTCGCTCTTGCCTTCCTCGAAGGTGTTGAGATGCTTGGCGCGGCGCTTGGCGGTCTTCTCCGGGTAGGCCTTGAGCACCTCGTCGATCAACTGCTTGTTGCGTTCCTTCGTTTCTTCCAGCGTGAGGCTCATTTCCTGCCCTCCAGTGCGATTTTTGGGGTACCACCCGTCTTGGGCCTGCGCCCGCCTGCCTGCGAAGCGCTCCGCGCAGCCCGCCCGAAGTCACGGGCTGCGCGGAGCGTTCCATCCCGCGGCAGCCCCGTCGGGGTCGTGCCGCGGGCGAAACGCCAGGTCCCGCCTAGGCCACCGCCAGTTCGGCGGCCGTCTTGCCCACTTCGGTCTCGTCGACCGACTTGAGGATGCCGTGCGACATCAGCAGGTCCTCGAGCTCGTCCATCGTGATCGGCGTGGGAATGGTGCCCTTGCCTTCGTTCGCGTGGATCTTGCGGGCCAGCGTGCGGTATTCCTCGGCCTGCTTGGAGTCCGGCGCGTATTCGAGCACGGTCATGCGACGCAACTCGGCGTGCTGGACGATGTTGTCGCGCGGCACGAAGTGGATCAGGTGCGTTCCGAGCTTCTTGGCCAGCGACTCTGCCAGCTCGTATTCCTTGTCCGTCTGGCGCTCGTTGCACACCAGCGCGCCAAGGCGCACGCCACCGGAATTGGCATACTTGAGGATGCCCTTGGAGATGTTGTTGGCCGCGTACATGGCCATCATTTCGCCGGACATGACGATGTAGATCTCCTGCGCCTTGTTCTCGCGGATCGGCATGGCGAACCCACCGCACACCACGTCGCCGAGCACGTCGTAGGACACGTAGTCAACGCCTTCGTACGCGCCTTCCTCCTCGAGGAAGTTGATCGACGTGATGACGCCGCGGCCCGCACAGCCGACGCCCGGTTCCGGGCCACCGGATTCCACGCAGCGGATGTCGCGGTAGCCGACCTTCATGACGTCCTCGAGTTCCAGGTCCTCGACGGATCCGGCGTCGGCCGCCAGTGAAAGGATGGTGTCCTGTGCCTTGGCGTGCAGGATGAGGCGGGTGGAGTCGGCCTTCGGGTCGCAGCCGACGATGAGGATCTTCTGGCCCATTTCGGCCAGGGCTGCAAGGGTGTTCTGCGACGTCGTCGATTTGCCGATGCCGCCTTTGCCGTAAAACGCGATCTGCCTGAGTTTGGCCATCTGGTAGCGCTCCTGACTGTTGAGTTTGGGTTGCGGTGTTCGCAGGTCCACCATTCATCGAAAGTGCTTGAAACTTCGCCTCTTTGTGTAACCCTGTAGGTCTTCGGTTGTAGTCACGCGTTCGGCTCGAAACATCTGCGGTGCAAGGTACTCATAGCAACCGCCGTGCCATCGCCGGAAGTATTTTTCAAGTGCTTGTTAATCAAGCGGAAACCGCATCGGCATGGCGCCCTTGGACGCGCCGTCGGGCGTGTGGGAAACCTCACAAAGGCGCCGTCTTGTCGGGAACAAGACAGGCACGCGCGGCTTCGCGCGGCATGGCGCCGACCCTCCCTTTTCCCTGCGGACAGCGACGCTTGCGTCGTACGCCGGCACCCGGTCTGCAACCGGGAACGAAGCTTGCTTGGTAAACCGGGAATTAACCTCTTCACGGCCGCGGAGCCAGAATGCAGATCGGAGTGGACGCACGACGGGCAGTGGAAAATCGGCGCGTCTTCGTCATCGACGAGGGCGAGATCGACCGCGCGGCCCTGCAATTCATGCTCGCCGACGAGAATGAGACCCACGAATTCGCGAACGTGGAAGCCGCCATGGTCAAGGGAACGGGCTGGCCGCCCGACCTGGTGCTGCTCGGCGCCGGCCTGCTGGCCCGAGGACGGGGCGGCCTCGTCCCGGGCCTGCGTCGTGCCTGGCCCGGAGTCAAGGTGATCGCCGTCTGCGAGACTGCCGATATCGCCTCGATAGCCGCAGCCAAGGCGAGCGGTGCCGACGATGCGCTGCCGCGTCCCTTCAAGCTCGAAAACGTGCGGCGCAAGGTCGACCGCCTGCTGGGTCGCCCCGTGGCGTTCAAGATACCGATCGTCGAGAAATGACCGCGAGCAGCGACACTGCCGGGCGGCAGGCCGCGCCGCCGGCCCCAACCCCCCACTACGCCCGTATCGGTGGCACGCCGGCGATCGCCCGCATCGTCGACGCCTTCTACCGCAACATGGACACCCTTGCGCAGGCGGCGTCGATACGCGCGTTGTATCCGGTCGATCTTCGCTCCTCCAGGGACGTCCTGTACAAATACCTGGTCGGCTGGCTGGGCGGCCCTGCCCTGTACGTTGCCGAGCGCGGCCCTGCGCGCTTGCGCCAGAAACACCTGCCCTTCGCGATTGGCGATGCCGAACGCGACGCCTGGATGTTGTGCATGCGTCGCGCCCTGGAAGAACAGGTCCCCGACCCGCAGCTGCGCGGCGAGTTGCTGCAGGCGCTGGTCAGGACCGCCAATTTCCTGCGCAACCGCTAGCGCCGCCGCTCATCACCCTTACGAACGAAAACCGCACGCCAACCTGGGACGCACTCATGACCACCATAGCCGAAACACCGTTTGCCACGCTCGACGCCGAAGGCCGCCTGCTCAGCCCGGTACACAAGGGTCCGGTAGGGCCTGGCCTGTTCGGATTCCGTGGCGAGATCGCGCTCAAGTTCGCCGAGAAGTTCGCCGACGAGGCGCGCCCCCCCGAAGTCAAGTTGGACCAGGTGATGATGACGGCAGCGAGCGGCACGAACAGCATCGCCTTCCTCGCGGGATTTGCGGTATCGCTCGAGCACCTGCGCCTGCTTTGCCAGGTTCTGGGCGACAAGCTCTCGCCGGCGGGCAAGTATTTCTTCTTTGCGGGCAACCTCGATATTTCCAAGAAGTACCAGATGGCCTACGGCGGCGCCACCTTCTGGGTGCTGCCGCTGGACGAGGCCACCGTGTACAACGAACTGCTCGACGAATTCCGCATCGAGAAGAGCGACCTGAAGAAGCTCGACACGGCTGGAAAGCTCGCTGCGATCGCGGCCAAGGCGGCCGAGTTCACCGAGAAATGGCCGCAGATCAGCTTCGAGGAAGGTCTTGCCGTCATGGGGCCGATCCGCATCAAGGAAAACCGGCCGGTTTGAACGGCGCCGCACAAGCTGGCATGACGGAGGCCACATGCCGATCCACGATTTCCACTGCGCAGCCTGCAAGGCGAACTTCGAACTGCTGATCCGCGCCGGCGCCACCGCGGCCTGTCCGCATTGCCGGAGCAATGCGGTGGAGAAGCTGCTTTCGCGCCCCGCACCGCAGGGCAAGAGCGCAGCCATCGCCGGCGCGGCGCGCGCCCGCGCCGCACGCGCCGGCCACCTGAGCAACGGCTAGCAGCCAAGCGCAAGACCAATGGGCGACATCAAGCGCGACGGCGATACGGTGGAGCTGGCAGGACCGCCGCGCTTCGATTTCGGCGAGCGCGTGGCCTGCCGCACGATCGTGCGCAACGACGGCACTTTCCCCGGCCGGGACATCGGCGACGTGCTGGTCAGCCGGGGGGACGTGGGCTACGTGCGTTCGATCGGCACCTTCCTCCAGCAGTACTACATCTATACCGTGGAATGGATCGCCACCGGTCACCAGGTGGGGATGCGCGCCAAGGAGCTGTGCACGCTCGACGAGCTTCCGCCCGAGGTATTGCAATTGTTCGCGGATCGCCTGGACGAGCTCAAGGCGCTGGGACGCGGCGCGCGGGAGACCGGCGCGGAGTAGCCTGCCGGCACGCGGCACCGGCCTACGAGTTGAAACCCAGCAGTTCCACCGTTACGTCCTCCGTACCCAGCAACGCCTGGCACGCCAGGCGCGAGTTGGATCCCACTCCCGGTATCGAGTCGAGCTTTTCGTTTTCCTGGCGCTGGATCTTGGACAGCGTCTTGCGGCCCACCTGGATGAAGACATGGCAGGCGCCGCACTCGGCCTTGCCTTCGCACTTGTGCAGGACGGGCTCCCCGGCGGCCAGGAGGGCGGCAAGCACGCTGCTTCCCGCTGCGGCCTCGATGGTCTTGCCGGAGGGTTGGATGGTAAGGGTGGGCATGGTGATCGCTCCTGCGTCGGGAATCGTTGGTCGGAAGTTGCTTGGGTGAAAGACTGGATGTCACGCGGCCGGGGCCAGCTGCCGACCCGTCAACTCGGCGGCGAAGGCCTCCAGGCCCATGTCGATGCGTTCGATGTTCTGTTCCTCCAGGAAGCGCGCCTCGTTGCGCGTCAGGTTGCCCGGCAGGACCGCCCAGTGGCGATCCGACGAACGCTTCATGATCTGGCGCGCGAACGTGCGCTGCAGCTGATCGTTGAAGCGACAGCCCAGGAAGAGGAAATTGCGTCCTGCGCGCACCTCCTGGACCCGCTGCGGGATCGGTGTCTGGATGTCGATCTCCGTGAGAACCTCGACGAAGTCCGTGTCGGATACCAGGAAATTGGCCGCCGGCGATACGCCGCCGATGGGTTTGTATAGCAGCGTGCGCCAGGTGGCCGCCGCGAAGGCATTGACCTCATGGCCGGCCGAATCGAAGGTCCCGGTCCAGGAGCCGAAATGCTCCGACTGCGAGAGACCCTGGACCTGCCCCCAGGACTTGCGCGCCTTCAGGGCCGTTTCACTGGCGTTGTCGTACCACGTATCGACGATGAGCGGCAGCTTGGACAGGCCCGCCAGGTAGCAATGCAGGGTCGAGGGCACCACCTCCGGGGCGAAATTCGCGCACATCAGCGCGACTATCGTCTTGCGGTGCTTGAAGTTCTCGATGAATTGCGCGGCAGCGGTGAGGCGCGTGCGGATCTTGTGGGGAACGGTCACCTTGGCCGTGATGGCGCCTGCCAGGGCTTCGGGAGTAGCCGGCACCGGCGATCCGCCCGGCACGAGGGTAAGCATCCCTGAACCCAGGTACGGGATGATGCGGCCGGCCTCCAGGCCATTGCGCAATGCTCGGGTGAGGGTCATGGTCATGGTGCGGTTTCCTTGTCGATGGATCGTCGGTTCGCTCGCGTGCACGCGTCAATAGATCGCGGCACCGGCACCCACGCTTATGGAGGAGTCCTTGGCGGTGCCGACGATGAAGGCCACTTCGTCGTCGTCGAGACCGCCGTGGAACGGCAGTGCCAGCGCGCGGTCGGCAACTTTCTCGGTGACGAAGAGATCCCCCGTCGCGTAGCCATAGCGGCCGTAGAAGTACTGCTGGTGCAGCGGGTAGCAGTAGGGGGCCGCGGCGACGCTTTCGGTCGCCATGTCCTCGACGATCTGGTTGCGCCCGCTGCGCGTGAATCGCGTGCCCAGGTGCACCACGTACAGGAACCAGTGCACCTCATCGACATCCGGGGCCCGGTAGGGCGGCTTGATGCCTTCGAAGGCGAGCATATGGCGCGCGTAGCTTCCCTCTACCCGCCGGCGCCGCGCCAGTATCTCCTCGAGGCGGTCCAGCTGCGCCAGACCCAGTGCCGCGCACAGGTCGCTCATCGAGGCCTGCAGCGGAATGCGGCTGCCGACGGAAACCGAACGGCGGTCGTCCAGGCTGTGGCTGCGCAGGTAGCGCAGTTCGGCGGCCAGCCTCGCATCATCGGTGAGTATCATCGCGCCCTCCCCGCAGACCAGCGGCGAAGGTTGGGAAAAGTCGAATATGGCGCAGTCGCCGAAGCCACCCACGCGCTTGCCCTGGTACACCGATCCGATCGCTTCGGTGGAATCCTCGATGAGTGGCAGGCGATGCGCGTCGGCCAGCGTCCGCAGCGCCTTCCAGGGCGCCGGGTGGCCGTTCGTGTTGCCGGCCACTATGGCCTTGGTGCGCGCCGTGATCGCCGCTGCCACCTTTTCGGCAGCGATCGTGCCCGACCAGTAGTCGATGTCGACAAAGCGCGGCGTGGCACCCAGCAAGGCAATCGCATTGGCGATCTGGTGCCAGGAGAAGCTGCTCGCGATGACCTCGTCTCCCGGGCCTATGCCCAGAGCGCGCAACGTGACCAGCAGGCCGGCGGTGCCGCTGGCAAGCGCCACCGCGTGGGTGCGACCGACATATCGGGCAAAGCGTTCCTCGAAGGCGCGCACGGCCGGGCCGGCCGAAAGGCGCTGCGATCGCATTGCCGCCAGCACGGCGCCCATCTCGGCGGCACCAACGTCCGCGTCGGCCAGCCGTATCCAGTCGTCGTGGGGTGCCTGCTCCATGGCGGGTGCCCTCAACGACCACGCGTCGCGACGATGACACCCGAGGCATCGCCGGGGTCGGCCACCAGACTCCAGCAGTGCCGCGCCGAATTCACCAGGAACAGGTCGCAGGTGGGCAGGCGCCGAAAGGGCGTCTCGCCCCGCATGTCCTCGGCGTCACATCCGGCGATCGATATTCCCAGTATCTCCCTGCGCAATGCCGGCAGCGGATTGCTGCCCGGCTGGCTGCGCAGCAACAGGCCGGTGATGGCCTCCAGCTGCTCGGTCGACAGGCTCATCTCACTCCCCTCCCCCGACCCGGCGCGCGTCAACCGTGATCGGCAGACCGGTACCGGCAACCATTTCGGGCAGTTGCAGCTGCCAGCCGTTGGCCAGGGTCACGATCCCGCCCCACATCGCCGGGTTCTCCATAGAGACGATGGCCTCTTCCAGGTCCTTCTTCGGTACGTAGGCCGACAGGGCGCCGCGCGGGTCCTTGCGTATCATCACTTTCATTGCTGCTGCTCCGGTTGAACACGACGCCCTATGGCTGCGTGCATGACACTTGCTCAATCACTTCCAGAAGATGCGCTGCGGGTCCGAGCACAGCAGCTCCAGCAGCACATGCAGGCGCCCCGTTCCCTGGAGCTCCCAGGCCGCTTCGGCATGCTTGCGCGAATACAGCAGCCACGCACCGGGTGCGGCGCCGCGGACCAGCAGCGCGATGTCGATCATTCCTCCGGTCGCATCGACATTGCGCGAACAGCAGGGACTGAGGATGCGAAAGCCATCCGGCTCGGCCCGCAGTTCCGGCGAAACGTAGCGGTAACGCGCGCGCCGCTTCAGTGCTCGCAATATGCGGCGCTCCTCGACTTCGTCGGGCTGGCACACGACAGCGTCGACCGGGAATGCCTCCCTGGCGAAAATCGCCGCTCGCGCCTGCAGCTTCATGAGGGGCAACCGGACGCGCTAGAGCGCGCCGATTTCCTCTTCCAGGCAGCCCACGACGCGGCCGTTCGGGAACTCGACGAGGTAGACCGGGATATTGCCGTCCACGAGCGTTCCCACCTGGACGACCTGCCCCCGGGATCCGTTGCCGGCCAGCAGTTCGTCGGCGGCGCAATCCGGGTAGGAGCCGTCATTTACCAGGTCCACCAGGGCATGCACCGGTTGACCCCACTGGTATCTCGCAATGCGCAGGTCGATGCTCACCACCGCTCCTCCTCCTGTGGCAGGCGCGGCCACCGCGGCCGGCCCGATTTGCATCTTCAGGTCCGACGGCCGATGCTGGCGACGCTCACCGTCGCCACGGCGGGCTTTCCGGCGCTGCTGGTGCTGCAACAGCTGTCGCCCGCGGCATTCGGATCGAAGAATCGCAGGCCGGCCTCCGCTGCGGTTTCGACGAAGTCGACCGTGAAACCCTCGAGAAGCTGGCGACTCTCGGAAGGCAGGAACACCTTGAGGCCATTGACCACGAGCGTCGCGTCGCCGGGGCGCGGCACCGCCTCTATGTTGAACTCCGAGCTGTAGCCCGAACATCCGCCGGGAGCGACTGAAAGGCGGAATCCGGCGCCGGCTCCGGCTCCGCCGAATCGGACCATCCGGCGCATGAAGCGTTCGGCGGCGGCTGAGACGGTAATGTTCATCTCCATGCCCTCACGCCTGAGCCTGGTAGCGCGGATAGGCCTTGTCGATCACGCAGGTGTTGTCGACAGGGCAGACGGCGACGCATTGGGGCTCGTCGAAATGCCCAAGACATTCGGTGCACTTCTTGGGATCGATTACATAGGTGCCGTTCTTCTCGCGGATCGCGACGTTCGGGCACTCGGGTTCACAGGCCGAACAGGCCGTGCATTGCGAACTGATGATCTTGTAGGCCATGGTGGATTCCCTCGGTAGTAAGAATTTCAAGCAGCGGCGACGTATGCACCCTGTCGGATATCGGCGTCGCCGCGGGACAGGTGCACGATCTCGCCGGAGCGGACCTTGCCGACGTATTCGCGGAAATACGCCATTGCCGACTGCTCGATGTATTGGTGGGCATAGGCATCCACCGGATCGATGCCGGCCGCCTTCAGGTCGTCCCGCGGGCAGCCGCCGATCTTGGCGACGAATACCGCGTGGCAATCGTTGATCGCCCGGATGACGGTCGCCAGCGTGTCCTCCTCGCCATAGCCACCCTGGCAGTAGTGGTCGACGCGCCGGTGGCCGACGAACTTGCTCCCGGCGTGGCTGAGCTCGTAGACCTGGAATTCGCTTGCATGACCGAAGTGCTCGTTGATCCTGCCGTGGCCCTTGGTGGCGACGGCAACCAGCATGGAGATGTCGTCGGCAACCGCCAGCTGCGCCAGTTCCTCCTGCTCCTTGCGCTTCGCGTCGACGGTGGCCTGGCGCTCGAGCTCGACCGCCGCCTGGTAGTCCCTGCGCGTCTGCGCGTCGTAGCGCACCTCCATCGCGTCGATCTTGTCGGTGGAGAACTCGGCGCTGCGGTCCTCGCCCAGGAGTCCGACGGCGTCGGCGCGGCACTGCCGGCAGTGGCGCATCATGTTCATCTCGCCTTCGCAGGCGTCCTGCAGCGCCTTTAGTTCCTGCGCCGTGGGACCCCGCTGGCCGTTCAGACCGAATACGGTACCGTGCTCGGGGGCGGAAATGAGCGGCATGATGTTGTGCAGGAATGCCCCGCGCGACTTGACCGCGCGATTTACCTCGACCAGGTGCCGGTCGTTGATGCCCGGGATCATCACCGAATTGACCTTGCACAGGATCTTGCGCTCGGTGAGCATCTCCAGACCCTGCAGCTGGCGTTCGTTGAGGATGCGCGCGGCTTCGATGCCGGTATAGCGCCTGTTGCGGTAGTAGATCCAGGGGTAGATGTGCTGGCCGATTTCCGGATCGACCATGTTGATGGTGATGGTCACGTGATCGACGTTGTAGCGGGCGATCGCATCGACATGGTCGGGCAGTGTCAGCCCGTTGGTCGACAGGCAGAGCTTGATGTCCGGGGCCGTCCGGGAGATCAGTTCGAATGTCTTGAAGGTCTTGGCCGGATTGGCCAGGGGATCGCCGGGCCCGGCAATGCCCAGCACCGTCATCTGCGGAATGGCGGAGGCCACGGCCAGCACCTTCTTTGCCGCCTGTTCGGGCGTGAGCTTCTCGCTCACCACGCCGGGGCGGGACTCGTTGGCGCAGTCGTACTTGCGGTTGCAGTAGTTGCACTGGATATTGCATGCGGGCGCGACTGCCACGTGCATCCGCGCGTAGTGGTGATGCGCCTCCTCGCTGTAGCAGGGATGGTTCTTGACCTTCTCCCAGACGGCCGGATCCATGTCCTGGGGACCATCCGCAGACCCGCAGCTCGCCTTGCCGGATCCACCGCTGGTGCCGCAGCCCTTGTGCTCGGCGACTTGTTCGAGCAGCCGGTTCAGCGCCGGGGCAGGCTTGATCTGGTCCAGGCCGACATATGCGGTCTTTGCTTGCATGCGTGCCCCGATGGTGTGCGGGCTTCCTGCAAGCCCGCTTCAATCAGGGTTTAGCCAGAACCGTGCCAGCATTGCAAAGCATTGGAAATCAAGCGCTTAAGGGCCAACCTGGATCGGCCTGCACGTCGCCTTCATGACAGCTGCCGTGCCGCTGTCGCGATCTTGTCGGGAACGCTACAAGGCGAATGTGCAGCGACGCCGGTCCGCGGTGGTTCAGAACCGCTTGATCTCGATGTTGTGCTTCTGCAGGGCGTAGCCCATCTGGCGCGGCGTCAGGCCGAGCAGGCGCGCCGCCTTTGCCTGCACCCAGCCGCACTGGTTCATCGCCCAGATCAGGCGGTCGCGCTCGGACGCGGCACCATCGCCCAATTCCTCCACCAGTACATCGTCGCCCGCCTGGGCAGGAAGCGGCGCGACCGGCGCCGCGGAGATCACCGGTATCGCGGTCGCCGCCGACAGATAGGAGGTGACCCTTTCCTCCGGCGCATGCAAGGCCTTGGTGAGGCAGCGGTTGTTGACGCAGGGAAAGTCTATCTCGCGAATGACACGACCGCGGGTCATTGTCGCCGTCCGCTCCACGCAGTTCTCCAGCTCACGCACGTTTCCGGGCCAGTAGCACTTGAGGAATATGCCCAGGGCCTCGGGCGCCAGCGTGATGTCGCGGTGGTTTTCCCTGTTGAACTTGGCGACGAAGTGCTCCACCAGTGCAGGAATGTCCTCGCGTCGCTCGCGCAAGGGCGGCAGGAAGATGCCGACGACATTTATCCGGTAGTACAAGTCGGCGCGGAACTCGTTGTCGCGCACCGCCTTCTCGAGATCACGATTGGTTGCCGTTATCAAGCGCACGTCCACGCGTATCGTGCGGTTACCGCCGACGCGCTCGAATTCCTGCTCCTGCAACACGCGAAGCAGTTTGGCCTGGAACGCCGGCGAGATGTCGCCGATCTCGTCGAGAAACAACGTACCGCCATTGGCCAGCTCGAAGCGTCCCTTGCGCTCGGCCTGCGCACCGGTGAAGGCGCCCTTCTCGTGGCCGAAGAGTTCCGACTCGAGGAGCGTCTCGGACAGCGCGGCGCAATTGACCTTGATGAACGGACCATCCTTGCGCAGGCTCTGCTGGTGAATGGCCCTCGCAATGGCTTCCTTGCCGGTTCCGCTCTCGCCGCGCAACAGCACCGAAGCCCGCCCGGGTGCGGCCTGGTGGACTTCCGCGAAGACCTTCTGCATCTGCCGGGACACGCCGACGACATTCTCGATGCGGTACTTTGGTTCGAGCTCCTTTTGCAGACGCGTGTTGCGCCTTACCAGCTCGTCCCGATCCGCGGTGACGGCACGATGCAGTATCGCGGCCTGGCCGACCAGATTGGCAACCATGGTGAGAAACCGGCAGTCCTTGTCGAAGCTGCGCGCATCGCGGCCGACAGCGCGAACAATACTCATTACCCCGATCGATTCCCTGCCCGCCTTGATCGGCACGCCTATGTACGCTGCCGTCTGGTCGGACGCCAGCGCATCGAGTGCGCCGGTGCGATTCAGGAACAATGGTTCGCGCGCGATGTCGGGAACGACGCAGGGCCTGCCGCTGGTCAGCACGCGCCCGGTAATGCCCTCGCCGCTCCGATAGCGACCGCGGCGCATCTCCTCGGGGGAAAGGCCAACCGCACCGACCAGGTGCAATTCACCGGAGTCCTGCAGCAGGCTCACCATGCCACGCTGCATGCCGAGATGACTCGACAGCAGCAGCAGGACTTCGCGCACTGTCTTGCCAAGATCCAGGGACGAACTCAGGATCTTGCTGATTTCATAGATGGTACTTACCTCGAGATCGGCGTCCGCGCTCGCTGTAGCAGCCATTGGGGGCCTCCGGCAATATCATGCATCGACATATTTCCAAGATCCTGGTGTTCGCAAATTCCAGCAGATCCAGTTCGGGACTTATATGTCTTCGTATGCCCAGCAACCTTCCCACGTCGGAATGTGATGCAAAATTCGCGCCAATCGGCCCTGCGCAAACGGGTCTCCTGCGCATCGCGCGCTCGTGATGGCCAAGTAATTGAAAAGAAAAAATTAAATCTCGGCGCCTCGAATTCGTGGGCGGTCGCTGGCCGAGCCTCGCCTCTATCGACGCACATGCATCGAGAAGAATGCACTGCATTGCGCTCACGCTGCGACCATTCGGCACGCCTGCGGTGCAGATAGTGGAGAAATTCACTGGGACTTTCCAGCCCGCGCGCGACGCATCGCGCTCAACCGTCGATTCGTGGCGCGCAGCGCCAAATAGTTGCCATGGCCATGTGTCGGGCGGCGAGCACCCTCTATCATGCAAGCAGCAAACCAGGGAGCCCATGCGATGAAGATCAGCGCGCGCAATATTTTCAAAGGTTCGATCACCCACCTTCAGCCGGGCGCGGTCAACGCGGAGGTGGGTGTATCCATCGGCGGCGGCAACCAGGTCACCGCCATCATCACCAACGCCAGCGTGCAGAGCCTTGGCCTCGCCATGGGCAAGGAGGTCATTGTCCTGGTGAAAGCGTCGTCGGTGCTGGTGCTGGTGGACGGCACCGGTTACCGCCTCTCGGCCCGCAACAGCCTTGCAGGGACGATCACTGAAATCACCGATGGCCCGGTCGGCGCGGAAGTCGCGATCGAACTGGCGGGCGGCAATGTGGTCCATGCGACCATCACGCATGGTTCGGCCCTGACCCTGGGCCTCAAGAAGGGATTGCCGGCCACGGCCGTCATCAAGGCATCGTCGGTCATCCTGGGCGTGCCCAGCTGAATGGCCGTGGCCAGGGATGGCGCCGGCATCATCCGCGGGGCGCATCGTGGGCGATGATTTTCCGGCCTCCGCGCTATCCGACCTGCAGCTTGACCAGTTGCTGCGCGAGGACCTTCCGTACAACGACCTGACGACTGACGGCCTGGGCATCGCACACGCGCCCGGGATGCTCGAATTCACTGCCCGCTCGGCGATGCGGTGCTGTGGACTGGAGGAAGCGGCGCGGCTCTTCCAGATGCGCCGCTGCCGCTGCGGGTTTGTCCTTCCGCGCGGGAGCGATGTCCAGGCCGGCCGCCTGCTGCTCCGTATCCAGGGTACCGCCGCATCCTTGCATGCGGCCTGGAAGACCGCGCAGACCCTGGTCGAGGCCACCTCCGGCATTGCCACCGCCACTGCCGCCATCGTGCGCGCCGTGGATGGCGTGGGCAAACAACCGGCCGTCGTCGCCACGCGCAAGAACTTCCCCGGTACGCGTGTGCTGTCGGCACTGGCGGTGCGGGCCGGGGGCGGCGGCGCACATCGATTGGGCCTGTCGGAGACGTTGCTGGTCTTTCCGGAACATCGCGTGTTCCTCGACCCGACGCAGCTAGCCGCCGAACTGCAGTCGCTCAGACGCCGTCACCCGGAAAAGAAACTGGTGATCGAAGTCCTCGACGGCGACGAGGCGGTTGCCATGGCGCGAATGGGCGCCGACGTGCTGCAACTGGAAAAGTTCACGCCGGAGGCCTTGGGTGCGACCGTCCAGCGCCTCGCGCAACTGCAGCTGCCCTCGCTGGTCGCTGCCGCCGGCGGCGTCAATGCGGCAAACGCGGCCGACTACGCGCGCGCCGGCGCCGACATCATCGTCACATCGGCACCCTACTGGGCGCCGCCCAGCGACGTGCAGGTTCGGTTCCAGGCAGGCGCCGCCGCCTAGTTGCGCGTCCGCGCGGGTCGCTGCTGGCACGCGGCTTGCGACGATCATTGATTGCCGATGCTTTTGTCGGCTTCACGACACACATCTCCATGGAACACGACACGGACGCCTGGCAGATTCGATTGCCTGCAGAACTCCAGACCTGGGTAATCTGGCCCCTGGCGATCGAATCGTTCCGCGAGGACAGCATCCCGGCGGCCAAATGGCGCGGCTACGACACGGGCGGTCGCCTCTGCTATTACCGCCACGTCTACTCGCTATGGGAGGACGTGTACGACGACGAGGAACCGTACCGGCGTCTGGTGGTGAGCGAACTCCTGGAGGCCTGGCGTACGCTGGACGGTCGCTGGATACGCAATGTGCAGCGTTCCGAAGGGCCCTGCCGATGCCGTGGCGCCTCGTACGACAGCGGCTTCGAAATCGTCGCGCCGCAGGCGATCCCGCGCCACTGAATTTGCGCTGCACATCCCATCCATGGCCCGCCTGATCTTCTTCGAGAAACCCGGTTGCGCCGGCAATGCGCGCCAGCGTGCGCTGCTCGAGGCTGCCGGGCACACGTTGAATCGTCGTAACCTGCTAGAGCAAACCTGGACCGAGCAATCGCTGCTGCCCTTCCTCGGCGCACTGCCGGTCGCACTCTGGTTCAATCGCGCGGCACCCCGTGTCAAGAGCGGCGAGATCGAACCCGACCACCTGGATTCCGGTGTTGCGCTGGCCTTGCTGCTGGCCGATCCGCTGCTGATCCGGCGTCCGTTGATGCAGCGCGAAGACGGTGCCTGCCTGGTCGGTTTTGACCCGGTCGAGGTCGAGCGCTTCGTCGGCCTCGGCGCTGCCGCGACGGGCAATGCGGACCTGGAGTCCTGTGCACGAACCGCGCCGGGCGATTGCGCGCCCAGGTAGAGCCGGGGGGGACTCGCGCCGCCGGCAGGCGCATGGCGAGCCGGTTCAAGCCACTGCGGCGCCCTGTGATGTGCGAGCATGGCGTACCGTTGTCGCCATTGGAAGGGCAGTCATGTACACGTTTGTCTACGACGCCACCGGCAAGCCGGTCGGGTTCATCCGCGGCGCTTTCATCCACGACATGAACGGCACGGCGGTGGGTCAGATCCGCGAGTCGCATGTCCATCACATGAACGGCAGCTACGTTGGCGAGCTCTACCAGCAGATGGTCGTCGACAAGCACCTGGGCCAGCTGCGCAACATCGGTACGCCGGCAGAGCCGGGCAACCCCGGCCACCCGGGCAATCCGGGCAACCGCGGCGTGCTGCGCGTGGGGTACACGGACGTCTTCGAGCGCCTGCTGGCGCGCTGAGCGCGTGGTAGCGGTCGGCGCCAACCGGCCGATCCCTGGCAGCCCCTACCGTACGACTTGACAACGAAATGAGAATGATTATCATTCATCTCATGATGTTCGATAGCGGCGGTTTCCGGGCACGGTTCCCGCGGCCAACCAAGCCACCCGCGCCTTAGGGCGCCCCGCAGGGAGAACGTGCATGGCCATCAAGGACACGGCAAGCAAGCGGGCGCCGGCGGCGCTCGCCGCGCTGCTGGCTTGCGCATTGCTTGCCGGCACGCTTGCCAGGGCGAGCGACGCCGAACTCGTGCTGACCATCAAGGACCACCAATTCGCGCCGGCCGAACTCGTCGTGCCGGCGGGACAGAAGTTCAAGCTCGTCGTGCGCAATGCCGATGCCGTCGTCGCCGAATTCGAGAGCGTCGATTTTCACCGCGAGAAGCTCGTCCAGGGCGGCCACGAGATCGCCGTCTACATCGGCCCGCTCGACGCCGGGCGCTACGAGTTCTTCGACGACCTGCACCCCGAAACACGCGGCCACCTGGTGGCCAGATGAGCGCCCGCCGCCAGACCGTCGTGCGCACCGAACCATTGCCCTTGAAGCGGAAGGAACCATCGTGCTTGCCAGCCTGATCATCGTCTTTCGTGAGGTACTCGAAGCGAGCCTGGTGATCGGCATCGTAATGGCGGCCAGCCGCGGCGTGCCGCGGCGCGGCGCATGGATCCTCGGCGGCTGTGCGCTGGGCGTGCTCGGCGCCTGCATCGTCGCCGGCTTCGCCGGCGAGATCTCCTCGCTGGTCGATGGCGTCGGCCAGGAACTCTTCAACGCCGCCATCCTGCTGGCCGCGGTGGCCATGCTCGCCTGGCACAACATCTGGATGAGCCGGCATGGCCGCGAACTGGCCGCCAGCGCCCGGCGCCTGGGCAAGGACGTGATCGATGGCACGCGGCCGCTCACGGCCCTGGCGCTGGTTTGCGGCATCGCGCTGCTGCGCGAGGGCTCCGAGGTCGTGCTGTTCCTGTACGGCATCGCCGTGAGCGGAGGTGCCAGCGCCGGCTCGATGCTGCTGGGCGGCCTGGTCGGGTGCGCCCTGGGCCTGGCCGTCGGCGTGGCGCTCTATGCCGGGTTGATCTTCATTCCGCTGCGCCACCTGTTCCGGGTGACCGGCGCCTTGATCCTGCTGCTGGCGGCCGGCATGGCCTCGCAGGCGGCGATCTATCTCGCGGCGGCCAATGTGCTGCCGACGCTGGGCAACCGCATCTGGGACAGCTCCGCGCTGCTGTCGGAAACCAGCCTGCCCGGACAGCTGCTGCACATACTCGCCGGCTACACCGCCCGGCCGGCGGGAATCCAGCTGGTTTTCTTCGTCGCCACGCTGGTGCTCATCAGCGCCGGCAGCTGGTTTGCCACGCGGCCACCGCGCGTGATCGCCGGCGCCACGCCCGTGACCGGCCAGGCGCCCTCCTGAGGCCGCGCCACGGCAGTCGCGCCGCGGCACGGGCCTTGCCCGCGCCGGCGGCGCACGCCCTGGCATCGACCTTCCCTCGACATTTCCGGCGCCGGCAAGGCCAGCGCCGCCCTTTTTCCGGAGCAACAGGTCTTGAAAGCAAGAGCAGCATGGGCCGCGGCCGCGATCACCACGGCCGCGCTATCGTGGGCCGGTCCGGCACGGGCGGACTTCAAGGTATGGACACCCGACGTCAACGCCGGCGAGCAGGCACTGGAGAACGTCGGCGACCTGGGATCCGATCCGACGCGCTCCCGGAGCGGCGAGCAGAGCCACACGGTCGAGTACGAATATGGCGTGAACGCCTGGTGGCAGACCGAGCTGGAGGTCGAGTTTGGCCGCGAGCCGGGGCCGGGCCAGGACACCCGCCTCGACCAGCTCACCATGGAGAACCTGTTCCAGTTCACCGAGCGCGGCCAGTACTGGCTCGATGTCGGGTTCTTCGCCGAATACGGCCGCTCCACGCTGGGCGGCAACGCCAGCGAGGTGACGCTGGGTCCGGTGCTGCGCAAGGACTTCGCCGGCACGAGCAACAGCCTCAACCTGTTCGTCTCGAAGAACCTGGGCCAGGACGGATCCGAGCGCCCCCAGTTGCTGTTCGCCTGGGAGACGCGGGTCGACGCCTGGCTGGTGCACCTGGGGCGCGGCGCCGTGGTCGAACCGGGTTTCCAGTTCTATGGACAGCCCGGCTCCCTGGGCCGCTTCGCATCCTGGAACCAACAGGACGAGCGCGCCGGACCACAGCTCTTCGGCAAGGTCTTCAACCTGGGTCCCGGCACGCTCGAGTGGAACGGCGGCGTGCTGTTCGGTCTCACGGCGGCCGTTCCGCGCACCACGGTGCGCTGGCAGCTCGAATATGAAATCCACTTCTGAGCCGCGCCGCCCGGGTTTGGCGCGACCGGCCCGGCGCTAGCCGGCGGCGCCCGGCGGCCCCAGCTTGTCGAGCAGGCGCTTGACCAGTTCCGGTTCGCCACGCACGCGCAGGGTGGCGCCATCGCCATCGGCGCGTTCCTCGAGCACCTCGCAATTGGCGAAGATCTCGCCGCGCAACTGCTGCGCCGACCACGGCAGGAACAGCTCGGCATCGACCAGCCGCTTGCGGAAGAAGGCGATGATGGCCTCGCGCAGCAGCGCCACGTCGCCGTCGCGGCGCGCGCTCATCACCACGCAGCCCGGAAACTGCGCGCGCAGCGTCGCTTCGCGTTCGGACTGCAGGTCGGCGTCGCCCACCCGGTCGATCTTGTTGAACACCAGCAGCCGTGGCACCTCGCGCGCGCCGATCTCCTCGAGCACCTGCACGGTGACGGCCAGCTGGCGTTCGAACGCCGCGTCGCTCGCGTCGACCACATGGGCCAGCAGCGAGGCTTCCAGCGCCTCGTCGAGCGTCGACTTGAACGACGCGACCAGTCCGTGCGGCAGGTTCTTGATGAAGCCGACGGTGTCGCTGATGAGGATGCGCGGGACGCTCTCCGGCTGCAGCGCCCGCACGGTGGTATCGAGCGTCGCGAACAGCTTGTCGGCGACCAGCACGTCGCTGCCCGTGAGCGCGCGCACCAGCGTCGACTTGCCCGCGTTCGTGTAGCCGACGAAGGCCACCCGCGCCAGGCCCAGGCGCTCCTGGCGCCGCGCGCGCTGCGTGCTGCGCTCGGCGTCCAGCGCCACCAGTTCCTCCTGCAGCTCGGCGATGCGGTCGCGGATCTTGCGCCGGTCGAGCTCGCCTTTCGATTCGCCGGCACCGCGTCCGCCGATGCCGCTGCGCTGGCGGCCCTGCGGACCGGCGATCTTGGCGGCCTCGCGCAGCCGTGGCGCCATGTAGCCCAGCCGCACGATCTCCACCTGCGCCTTGGCCGCGCGCGAGCGCGCGTGGCGGTGGAAGATCTCCAGGATCACCATGGTGCGGTCCATCACCTCGACGCCGACGGCCTTCTCGAGGTTGCGCGCCTGCGAGGGCGAGATCTCGTGATCGACGAGCACGATGTCGGCCCGGTAGCGCTCCGGATCGGGTTCCTCGGCCGGCTCCTCCTTGGCCGGACCCTTGCGTCGCGCGCCGCCGCCCTCGGCCGGGGCCGGATGCTCGTCCTCGGCGCCGTCCGATGCGGGCAGCGCGGCGCCGCCGGCGCCCGCCACGAATTGCGCGTACTCGGCCTCGTCGGCATCGCTGGCGCCCTGCCCCTCCGCGAGTTCGGGTTCGCCGCGGACGAAGCGGCGCATCTCGTCGCGCTTGCCGGTACCGAAATAGGCGCCCTGGTCGAAATTGGCGCGCTTCTGGGTGAAGCTGCCCACGACGTCAAAGCCCAGCGTCTTGGCCAGTTGCCGCAGTTCGGTGACCGATGCCTCGAATTCCACGTCGCTCACGCCGGGCAGCTGCACGGCAGCGACCACGGCGCGCTTCGTCTTTTCCTGGGTTTCTTGCATCATCGGGCGGGAGGCCTGGGGTAAGGGAACATGATCGGCCACACCGCATGCGCGCGCCCCGCGGCGCGCTATGGTGCGCTCGCCCTGGGCCGTCGGGGAAAATGGCAAGGACAGCAGTGTAGTCCAGGCGCACGGTGCGCTTTTCCCCTCTCCCGCTTGCGGGAGAGGGGGCACTCCAGGGCACTACGTCTTGCAAGCGATACTCAGGCGCTCCCCGCGGCGATCGCGCCGGCCTTGGCGAGCAGCGCCTCGGCCATGCGGATGCTGGCGATGTCGATCAGGCGTCCGTCGAGCGAGACCGCGCCCTTGCCTTCGCGCGCGGCCTGGGCCATGGCTTCCATGATGCGCCGCGCCTTGGTGAGCTCGGCTTCGGACGGCGTGTAGACCTGGTTGGCGAGCGCAATCTGCGACGGATGGATCGCCCATTTGCCCTCGTAGCCCAGGACGGCCGCGCGGTTGGCCGCGGCAATGAAGCCGTCCGGATCGCCGAAATCGCCGAACGGCCCGTCGATCGGGCGCAGCCCATAGGCCCGGCAGGCCACCAGCATGCGCGTCTGGGCGGCGTGCCAGGGGTCGGACCAGTAGTACGCCCTTTGCCCCTGTTCGTCCCGGTCGGTCAGCACGCCGCTGTCGCGATGCACGCCGCCGATCACCGTGGTGCGCGCGCGGGTCGAGGCCGCGTAGTCGGCTACGCCGAAGCTCATCGCCTCGAGGCGCCGGCTCGACTGGGCGATGGCCTCGACGTTGGCCATTCCCAGCGCGGTCTCTATCAGCACCTCGAAGCCGATACGCTTGCTGCGCCGCTTGGCCGTCTCGATCTGGGTCACCAGCATGTCGAGCGCGTAGACGTCCTGGGGCACCCCCACCTTGGGGATCAGGATCATGTCCAGCCGCGGGCAGGCCTCGACGATGTCGATCACGTCGCGGTACATGTAGTGGGTATCGAGGCCGTTGATGCGCACCATCATGGTCTTGGTGCCCCAGTCGATGTCGTTGAGGCCCTGGACGATGTTGGCGCGCGCGCGCTCCTTGTCGTCGGGCGCGACCGCATCCTCGACGTCCAGGAAGATCACGTCGGCGCCGCTGCGCGCGGCCTTCTCGAACATAGCGGGATTGGAGCCGGGCACGGCCAGCTCGGAGCGGTGCAGGCGCGGCGTGGCCTGTTCGATCGTGGTGAAGCTCATGCGGACAGTCCCATCGTCATTTGATTGCGTTTCGGTTGCTCGTGCGGCCGATCGCGCGGCAGGCGCGCGATTCAGCTGACCTTGGCCAGCGCCCGCGCCACGGTAGCACCCAATTCGGCGGCGCTGGGCGCGACGAACAGTCCGTGCGCACGCATGATCTCGGCCTTCTCGGCGGCGGTGTCGCCCTCGCCCGAGATGATCGCGCCGGCATGGCCCATCCGTCGCCCCTTGGGCGCGGTCAGGCCGGCCACGTAGCCGACGACCGGCTTCTTCATGTTGGCCTTCACCCACGCAGCCGCCTCGGCCTCCTGCTGGCCGCCGATCTCGCCGATCATCACGACGGCCCTGGTTTCAGGATCCTGGTCGAACAGCGCCAGGTGATCGAGAAAGGAACTGCCGTTGATCGGGTCGCCGCCGATGCCCACGCTGGTGGTCACGCCAATGCCCAGCGCCTTCATCTGCGCCGCCGCTTCGTAGCCCAGCGTCCCCGAGCGCGACACGATGCCCACCGGCCCGCGCTGGTAGATGTTGCTGGGCATGATGCCCAGCATGGCCTTGCCCGCGCTGATGATGCCGGCGCAGTTCGGTCCCACGATGAGGATCCGCGAGGACTCGGGATAGCGCAGCAGGTAGCGCTTGACGCGCATCATGTCCTGGGCCGGAATGCCGTCGGTGATGATGCACACCAGCTTGAGCCCGGCATCGGCCGCTTCCATCAGGGCGTCGCCGGCGTACGGCGGCGGCACGAAAGCCAGGCTGGCCTGCGCGCCGGTGCTGCGCACCGCCTCCTTGACCGTATCGAACACCGGCCGATCCAGGTGCATCTGCCCGCCCTTGCCCGGCGTAACGCCGCCCACCACGCGGGTGCCGTAGGCGATCATCTCGCGCGCATGGAAGCTCGCCTTGTCGCCGGTATAGCCCTGCACGATCACCGGCGTCTTCTCGTCTATCAGGATGCTCATCGTTCGAAATCTCCGCGGTAGGTTCTTGGCCGGCGCGCGGCCTCCACCGCCAGGCGGGCGGCACTGGCCAGGTCGTCGGCGCTGATGATGGGCAGGCCGCTCTCGCGGATGATCTTCTGGCCCGCCTCCACGTTGGTGCCCGCCAGGCGCACGATGAGCGGCACCTTCAGGCCGGCAGCCGCCTGCACGACGCCCTGCGCCACCCAGTCGCAGCGGTTGATGCCGGCGAAGATGTTGACCAGGATGGCCTTGACGTTGCGGTCCGAGAGCACCAGGCGGAACGCCTCGCCGACGCGCTCGGGCGAGGCGCCGCCGCCCACGTCCAGGAAGTTGGCCGGCTCGCCGCCGGCGTACTTGATCATGTCCATCGTCGCCATCGCCAGGCCGGCGCCGTTGATGATGCAGCCGATATCGCCGCTCAGGCCCACGTAGTTGAGGCCGTGCTGGTTGGCCTGCGCCTCGCGCGGATCCTCCTGCGCGGCATCGCGCATCTCGGCGACGGCCGGCTGGCGGAACAGCGCGTTGTCGTCGAACGACATCTTGGCATCGAGCGCGACGACCCGGTCGTCGGCCGTCACCACCAGCGGATTGATCTCCACCATGGTCGCGTCCAGGTCGCGGAACGCCCGGTAGCAGCCCAGGATCGTCGTGGTGGCGCGGCTCACCTGCTTGGTGTTCAGGCCCAGCCCGAAGGCGAGCTCGCGCGCCTGGAACGGCTGCATGCCCACCGCCGGCTCGACGCGCGCCTCCAGGATGGAGGCCGGATCCTTATGCGCGATCTCCTCGATCTCCATGCCGCCCTGCGCCGAGGCGATGACGCGGATGCGCTGGATCTTGCGGTCGAGCACGAAGCCCAGGTAGATCTCGCGCTCGAAGGGCTCGGCCACCTCGATGTAGATGCGCTGCACCGGCTTGCCCTCGGGGCCGGTCTGGTGGGTGACGAGCGTGCGGCCGAGCAGGTCCTTGGCGGCCAGGGCCACTTCGTGGTGGCTGCGGCACAGGCGCACGCCGCCGGCCTTGCCCCGGCCGCCGGCATGCAGCTGCGCCTTGACGGCCCAGAACGAGCCGCCCAGCTCGGTGGCGACGAAGGCCGCCTGTTCCGGCGTGTAGGCGACCTTGCCGCGCGGCACGGCCACGCCGAAGCCCGACAGCAGTTCCTTTGCCTGGTACTCGTGGATATCCATATTGCTCCTCAGTCTGGAAATTCCGTGGCCACCGTGCACGCAAGGTCCGGTCGCCAGCACCGGCACGACAAGACCCGCGCGGTGCCGGGAGGACCGCTGGTGGCATGGGCTCGGGGATTTCGGGCGCGCGCGTGGTGCCGGGGCGCTGGTCTGTGCCGGAGCTGCCCGTGCGCTGAGTATCGCTGAGGCCCAGGGCAGAGGCAATGTGCAGCGCAACCAAGTGTCGCGCTGAGAGAACACGGCGGGCGCACTCAGTCTTCTATAAGACTATGCGCCGGACATGACCCTGGTTGCGGCGCGGCGGGCGCGGTACAGTCGCGGCAACAGCGCAACAAGCGCCGCGGCGACGGCCACCGGCCGCCGCGCGGCGCAACGAGACCTCCCTCATGGAACCAGCCGCTTCGCAAACGCCCCAGCGCCCCCCGGGCGCGGCCACAGGAAAACCGTGGCGCCACGGCCGCCAGCGGCGCGCGGCGCGCACGCGTGTCGCAAGCGCCGCAGCAGCCACCTTCCTGATGGCCACGCTCGCCGTCGCGACCGCGCAGGACGCGCCACCGCCGGCAGCCACGCCCTACACGACCGCGCAGCTCGACCAGATGCTGGCGCCCATTGCGCTGTATCCGGATGCATTGCTGGGCGAGATCCTGATGGCCGCCGGCTATCCGCTGGAGATCGTCGAGGCCGATCACTGGCGCCAGGATCCGGCCCATGCGGGATTGCAGGGCATGGCACTGGCCGAGGCCTTGCAGCCGCAGTCCTGGGACGCCAGCGTCAAGGCGCTGACCGCCTTTCCGCAACTGCTCGCCGTGCTGGACAACGACATCGAATGGACCGAGGAACTGGGCGAGGCCTTCATCGGCCAGCAGCCGGAGGTCATGGACCGGGTCCAGCAGCTGCGCCGCCGTGCCGAGGCCGCACGCACCCTGACCAGCTCGCCGCGCCAGACGGTGAGCGACAGCGACCAGTCGGTGGAGATCACGCCGGCGTCCCCGGACACCGTCTACCTGCCGGTATACGACCCGAATATCGCCTACGGCAATTGGCCCTATCCGGACAACCAGCCCTTCGACATCGACATGGCCGGCTATATGACGGGCGGCTTCATCGCCTTTGCCATCGTGTATCCGTTGTGGGGCTGGGACCACTGGGACTGGCGCCACCACCGGCTGGGCGTCGATGGTGGGCCGGGGGCCGGCGGCACCTCGCCCAATCGTTCGCCGGGGCGGCCGCTGCAGCCAAGCCACGCGGTGCCCTGGCACCATGACCCGGCGCACCGGGGCGATGTGGCCTATCGCAATATCGCGCCCCCGGCGTCCCTGGGGCTTGCGCCGCACAGTGGCGCGCCGGCCGCGCGCGGCGCGGTGAACGCGCCCGTGCCCGGCTCGCTTCCGCCCCTGCCCGCCGGCGCGGGCGAAATGACGCCGACCGAACTCCTGGAGGCGCCCCACCCTTCCAGGGAAAGGAGCGGCACGGAACACCTGGTCAGCGAGCGCACGTCAACGCAGCACGCAGGCGTGCATGCGGGCAGCGCGCCCGACAACGCCGGTCGCGGGACCGAAGCGCACGTCAACCCACCGGCGGGCCCGCGCCCGGCGCCTCCGGCGCTCGAACCCTATGCCCGCGGCGCCGAGTCGCGTGCCCCCGAGGAGCACGGCGAACACGGCTCGGCCGAGCGCAAGTGAGACCTTGCCTCAGGGCACGTTGCTGACCGCGGCCACGCCCCCGTTGGTGCTGATGTAGAGGGTGGTGCCCGAGAGCGCCACGCCGTACGGGGCCTGCAACGCGCCGGGCAGGATGCCGGCGTCGAATACCGGCAGGCCGGCGACACCGACGACGGTGCTGACGACTCCGGCAGCAGTGACCTTGCGCACCGTGGAATTGTAGGTGTCGGCAACGTAGACATCGCCGGCCGTATCCGCCGCCAGCGCCTGCGGTCCGTTGAACAGCGCCGCCGAGCCGGTGCCATCGACGCTGCCCCAGCTGATGGGCGAGCCGGCCAGCGTGCTCACGACGCCGGCGGCGATCTTGCGGATGGTGTTGTTGTAGTAGTCGGCGACGATGATGTTGCCCGACGAATCGACCACCACGGCGGCCGGGGCATCGAAGCGCGCCGCCGCGCCACTGCCATCGGTGGAGCCGGCCGCGCCGGCCGTGCCGGCCACGGTGCTCACCAGGCCACCGGGCGTGATCCTGCGGATGGTGTCATTGCCCGTATCGGCCACGTAGACATTGCCGCTGGGGTCCAGCGCGAGGCCCAGCGGATTGCGGAAACTCGCCGCGCTGCCCTGGCCATCGGTGCTGCCCAGCACGCCGGGCGAACCGGCCAGCGTGGTCACCACGCCGCCGGGCGTGATTACGCGGATCGTGCTGTTGACGGTATCGGCCACGTAGACGTTGCCGGCTGCATCGGTGGCCACCGCGTTGGGCGACTTGAAACTGGCCAGCGGGCCGGTTGCGTCGGCGCTGCCGTAGCTGCCGGCGGTGCCCGCCAGGGTGCTGACCACTCCGCCCGGGGTGATCATGCGGATCGTGTTGTTGCCGGTGTCGGCAACGAAGACATTGCCGGAACTGTCGGTGGCAATGCCGCTCGGATTGTTGAAGCTGGCCGCCGTGCCGCTGCCGCCGGCGCTGCCCACGCTGAGCATGCCGGCAAAGTCGGTGATGAAACTGTTGACCCCCGCGGCAACCGCGCTGCAGGTGACCGTCACCCCGACCACGCCCGAGTTGTTCATCGGACCCGTGGCGACCGCGCAGTCGGTGGCCGGTGGCTGCACGAGCACGCCGACCAGCGCGGGGTAGCCGGGCGTGACGTAGGTGGCCAGGGAGAAGGCGCCGTTGGCCGACAGTGTCGTCGTGCTGCCGGCGTCGTCTTGCAGCATCACGCTTTGTCCTGCCGGCAGGCCGGTGAGCGTGCCCGAATAGACCGTCGTCGCGTTCAGGCAGCCGTCGCAGTGGTCGTCGCCCGAGCCGCACGCCGCCAGCAGCGACGCCGCTGCCGCCAGGAACCCGACCCCCAGGTATTGCCGCATCTGCTGCATGTGTTCATCCCCGTGTGATGGCGCTCCCGGCCGATGCCGGGGTGCGTGCCGTCGTGCGCGATGCGCCGTATGCGCACGCGGCGCCTGGCGCGATTCTGGCGCAAACGCGCCGGCGCGGGTTCGCCCCGGGCGCCTGCAAGGCGCTGCCGGGCACCGGAACCGCGGTCTTTTTTGTTACGAAATTTTTCGCATCACCCGATTGCGCTCATCCGAAGATGGCAGGAGCGCGCTGGCCGGCGTCAGCGCCCGGTGGTGCCGGGCCAGCCGCTGTGCAGGAACCACCAGCACACGGCGGTGACGACGTGATACGGCACGGTGAGCACGCCGACGAAGTTGAAGCAGTTGGCGACGAAGTGTCCGGTCAGGCCCGCGTCGCACAGCGCGCCCAGCGAGAACAGTCCCACGGTGATCACGCCCCAGCGCCGCAGGTAGGTGGGCAGCCAGCGGCATTGGGCACGATTGTGGTTCCAGGCGGCCGAGCGCTCCCACATGCTGCCGCGACTGGCGTCGCGCAGGAGCCAGCCGTAGAAGAAGAACCGGTACAGCAACGTCGGATCGATGAGGCGGACCATGACTGGGCTCTCTGCGTGGGGAGGGGTTTTCCGGCAGTTGACTGCAGTCTTGCAGATATCTGGGGGCCCAATTCCGCAAAACAATGGCCATTTAGGGGGCAAATTGCCCCCGGGCGCCGCGGCCCGCGGGAGTCCGCCCATCGCCACGGTACATAATCGCGCAATCCGCCGCGCAAAGGCCGCGCGGCCTGCGAGGAGACCATGAGGATCGACTTTGTATCCGACATTGCCTGTCCGTGGTGCGCGGTGGGCCTCAATTCGCTGGAGCGGGCGCTGCAACGGCTGGAGGGCAGCGTGCCGGTCGAGTTGCACTTCCAGCCGTTCGAGCTCAATCCGGACATGCCGCCGCAGGGCGAGGACGCCATCGAACACCTCGCCCGCAAGTACGGCGCATCGCCGCAGCAACTGGCCGCGTCGCGACAGGCGTTGCGCGAGCGTGGTGCCGCGGTGGGCTTCGCCTTCGGCGACCGCAGCCGCATCTGGAACACCTTCGATGCCCACCGCCTGCTGCACTGGGCAGGCCTCGAAGGGCGACAGCGTGAACTCAAGCACGCGCTGCTGCGCGCCTATCACACCCTGGGCGAGAATCCGGGCGCGCCCGAGGTGCTGTTGCGCTGCGCCGTGGAGGCGGGCCTCGATCCGGACGAAGCCCAGCAGGTCATCGCCTCCGACCACTATGCCGACGAGGTACGCGCGGCCGAGGCGCTGTTCCAGCAACGCGGCATACATGCGGTGCCGGCGGTCATCATCAATGAGAAGCATTTGATATCCGGCGGGCAGCCGCCCGAGGTCTTCGAAGCGGCGCTGCGCAAGATCGCCGCCGAACTCCCCGCCTAGGCCACCCGC
>Ga0181525_10000362_pt1 | contig 40506 bp, 36 predicted proteins | sample PEATcosm2014_Bin_48_FD_121100 | JGI IMG/M metagenome (GOLD analysis project Ga0181525, IMG submission 121100) | Peatland microbial communities from MTU Mesocosm Facility, Houghton, MI, USA - PEATcosm2014_Bin06_10_metaG | ecosystem: Environmental > Terrestrial > Soil > Wetlands > Peat | place... | reverse complement strand
ATCTACTGAGCCGCGCACGTCAGTAAGCGGTGCGGTGGGACTTCCGCCACAGGCTGGTAGCGCGTTACTCCTGACGCAGAGCGCTCATCGGATCTAGGCGGCTGGCGCGGCGGGCCGGTACAAAACTCGCCGCCAGAGCAGCTGCGACGAGCAAGGGAATCATAATGGCGAAGGCCGATGCCTCAGTGGGCTGCATTCCCTCCACCAGGTCCCGCAACACACGCGCCGCCACCAACGCGGCGGCAGTGCCGATACCGACGCCCACGAAAATCATGCCAATGCTCTGCCGGAGCACCAGCCGCATCACATCGCGGCCAGTGGCCCCGAGCGCCATGCGTACACCAAACTCCGGCACGCGCTGGCCGGTTAAATAGGCCAGCACGCCATAAATGCCGATACACGCCAGCAGCAGCGCGAATCCGGCAAAGGCCGGAAGCAGTGGAGCAGAGAACGTGCGGGCCAGCGGTAATGACTGCAATTCCAGCCAGAACCCGGCGAGCAGCAGCGCGAATGTTGCGAGAATCAGCAGGCGGCGAGGCAAGTGCGCCAAGGCTTCATCCATACCCAATTCTACTCACTTTTTCAGGCTATTGGCGGGCACCCGCAACGGCCGTCGAGCGCATCGCACCGGGTTCAGCGGTCACCAAAAGGGGAGATCCCCAATGCGTATTGGATTCCTTGGTCTTGGCAACATGGGACGAGCGATGGCGAACAATCTTGTTCATGCCGGTCACGAACTGACCGTGTACAACCGAAGCCGCCGTTCCGCCGAGGCTTTGGCCGCGGAGGGAGCACGCATCGCCGATCACCCAGCCAACGCGGCGAATCAGGAAATCGTGATTACGATGCTGGCCGACGATAACGCGGTCGAATCCGTGGTGTTTGGGGGCCATGGTGTTCTCGAAGGCATGCCACGCGATGGCTTGCATATTTCGATGAGCACAATCAGTCCTGATTTGTCGCGGCGTATGTCGTTCGCTCACCGGGAGCGCGGGCAGCATTACGTGGCCGCGCCTGTGTTTGGCAGACCGGAAGCTGCCGCTGCGGCCCAACTGTTCATCCTGGCGGCCGGTGCAAAGGAGGCTTTGGCGAAAGCAAAGCCGGTGTTCGAACTTCTGGGGCAACGCACGTTTGAGATCAGCGAGCGGCCAGAAGATGCAAACATGATCAAGTTGTTCGGAAACTTCCTGCTCACCTGCGTGCTGGAGGGCCTCGGTGAGGTGTTCGCGGTTGCGCGCAAGGCTGAAATCAATCCGAATACCGTCTTTGAGGTGCTCAGCGGTACCTTGTTCGGTGCTCCTGCCTACAAGAATTACGGCGCAAGAATGATTGAGGAAAAATTTTCACCGGCAGGATTCAAGATGCTGCTCGGACTCAAAGACGTGCGGCTGATGCTGGAGGCCGCCGAGCGTTTATCCGCGCCTATGCCTTTCGCAAATATCGTTCACGACCGCTTTCTCAGCGCCATTGCGAACGGATACGGGGACCTGGATTGGTCGGCACTGGCGCTGGTCATCGCCCAGAGCGCGGGATTGTCACGAACCGCGAGTGAGATCCGTTTCGACGCGGCAGATTAGGAACGCGAGAGTTTCAGCTCCTGCTGAGCCGGCGGAAACACTTCCATTCGCGAGCCGATAACACGCAACCTGAAATCTTTCCTGGGCGTCGAATAGACCACAACCAATGAACGTCAACCTGTACGAGATGTGATGAACGCACCCTGCTTGATTGAAGGCAATCAATCCTACCAACCGGTTCACCCATGATCGAATGCCAAGAAGGAGAAGTCCAATGGCAAAAAAGCATAACTCCGATAGCACCCCGGAAACCATCAACGCACAACCCCGGCTTCATCAACACGCAAGAGAGATTCAGGCGTACGGGACGGTCAGCCATAATCTGCCGCTTGAACTTGAGGAGCCGGTTCGTTTGGAAATGACCGAGCAAATGAACCAGCTACTCGCCGATACGATGACGCTTCGCGACTTGTACAAGAAGTCTCATTGGCAGGTTGCCGGGCCTACGTTTTATCAGCTCCATCTGCTCTATGACAAACATCATGACGAGCAAGACGAGTTGGTGGACACCATTGCCGAGCGCATTCAGCTACTCGGCGGCATCAGCATAGCGATGGCAGCCGACGTGGCTGAGACTACCCAGATCGAGCGCCCGCCGCGCGGTCGCGAAGAGGTTCCCGTCCAACTCTCTCGATTGCTCGACGCTCACCAGATCATCATTGGGCAGTGCCGTACGCTGGCACAGCGCGCATCCGATTTAGGCGATGATGGCACCAACGACCTCGTGGTCAGCGATGTGCTGCGCACCAATGAGCTCCAGACCTGGTTCTTGAGCGAGCATCTAGTCAATATGCCGCTCGTCAAGGCAAAAGAACCTTCGGTCTCCGACGCAGCGTAGCAAGCATTCGCGAGGCGATCCAGAATCCTCACAGGCCCGGAAGCAATGCGTTGATGCGGAGCTACCGGGCCGACACCACCGGCATCTCGATGAAACTGGCCGCCCCGGTTGCGTGGTAAATTCGCTGTGTCGCCTTCACATAGTCTTCCGGCCTTGCATTGAAAATGTTCGGCACGAATGTCTGCGGATTGCGATCGTAAAGCGGAAACCAGCTCGACTGCACTTGCACCATAATCCTATGCCCGGGCAGGAAAACATGGTTTGCGGTCGGCAACACGAACTTATAGGTAAGAGGCATGTTCGGCGTAATTGGCTTCGCCGTTTCGAAGCTCTCCCGATAGCGCCCACGGAAGATGTCCATGGCAATGCCGAGCTGGTATCCGCCTAGCTCCTCCTGGGTTTGAACAACATCGGGATAGACGTCGACCAACTTGACTACCCAGTCGCTGTCCGTCCCGCTGGTAGAGGCGGCCAGGTTCACCACTGGCGCGCCACTAATACGCACTTCTTCGGTAAGAACTGGTGAAACATACGACAGCACATCGGGACGGCCATCCACTGCGCGTTGATCCGTAACCAGCCAACGCTTCCACCGGTCGCGATCGGCAAAGGTCACAGGGCGCGGCAAATAAGGCACAGGCTTGGCCGGATCGGAAACATATTCGTCATAACCGGTGGGAGACTTGGGATCGGCCGCCGCCGGGGCATCGAAGGACAGGCCGAAACCCGCCGTCAGATAGAGTGGCTTGGATTTCGACGCGCAGCCGCTCTCGCAGGATAGCGGCCAGGATTGCAGCCGGTCCCAGTGGTTCTCGCCGGTGTTGTAGATCAAAACTGGAGGAGTCTGAGCCCGAGGCGCGCCATCCTTCAAATACTCATCGAAGAACGGCTTCAGCACATCGCGGCGGAATTGCAGAGCCGTGTCGCCCTCCCACTTCAGCGTCCCCAGGGAAGAGCCGTCATAGTTCGCTCCGCTGTGACGCCATGGCCCCATCACCAGGAAGTTCATGTTGTTCGCGGTGTCTTTCGGTTCCGTCGCCAGATAGCAGTGAATCGCGCCCCACATGTCTTCCTGATCCCACAATCCCTGAATCCACATCGTCGGAACCTTTAGCGGTTGCGCGACCATGACCTTATCGAGCGCCTGCCCCTGCCAGAAGCCGTCGTAAGCAGGATGCTCGCTGATCTTGCGCCACCAAGGGAGTTGGTCGAGGCCGGCGGCTCTTGCGAAGTCTCCCGCCGAGCCCGCGCGCAGGAAGTTGTCGTAGTCGTCATACGCCTGGCGTGGGATCTCGTGGCCTTCCCCTCGCGCGGTGTTCTGATACGTGATGTAGTCGAAGTTGGTCTGCCGATAGGCTCCGAAGTGAAACCAGTCGTCGCCCATCCAGCCGTCCACCATCGGGCTCATCGGCGCGGCAACCTTCAAGGCCGGATGTGGGTTCACCAGGGCCATCACGACGGTAAATCCCTCGTACGAACTTCCCAGCATGCCGACCTTGCCATTCGATTCGGCAACATTCCTCACCAGCCAGTCGATGGTGTCGTAGGCATCCGTGGAGTTGTCCGTACGACTCGAATTCAGCGGGCCTCGCAATGGACGAGTCATAAAATATTCGCCCTCCGAGCCATACTTGCCGCGAACGTCCTGGTAGACGCGAATGTAGCCGTCGGCCACAAAGACTTCGTCCCCCTGGGGCAAAGTCGCCAACATGTGCGGCGAGCGCGCACGCTCGGCGCGGCTCGACGCGTTGTAGGGCGTGCGCGTCAGGATCATAGGCGCACGCTTGGCTCCGCGCGGGATGAGTATGACGGTGTGCAGCTTCACTCCATCGCGCATCGGAATCATGACTTCGCGCTTTACGTAGTCGTACGACGCTGTCGGCGTCTCATACTTGGCGGGGATGTCAGGCGTGAGCGGTGAGGTTTGAGGACGAGCCGCGGGCGCGAACGCCAAAAGAGTGGCGGCAATCAACAAACTTCGAAGTGAAGATACACGAATCATACGACCTTCCAGAATGGAATTAACTTCAGTCCGACGCAACTCCGATTTTCTCGCAGCGAACCATTGTAACGGACGCGACTTCATTCGCCGCGGAGAACGACAGGAGAACTCTCCGCAAAATTTCCGAGGACAAGACAATTCCGGGAGCAGACTTATGCGGCGAGATCTGCATCCATTACCTTGCCCCGTCAGGGTTCAATATTGCTGCAACAGGAAGACATCAGATGAATGAAACCACTCAGAAGTATATCGATCGCATTTTGGGTTACACGCAGGGACGAAAGCCGCTGGAGGTGCAGGCGGCCACGGCAAGCACACTCGCCCAGCTCGTAGAGGCAGTTCCGGCATCTACACTGCGTAAACGTCCCGCACCGGAACAATGGTCAGTGGTCGAAATTCTCGCGCATCTCGCTGATTCCGAGATCGTCTGTGGCTGGAGACTGCGGGCAATTTTGGGCGCGCCCGGATCGCCAATCGCGGCCTACGATCAGAACACGTGGGCGGTCGCGGGACATTATGCCGAACGTGATGCCCGCGAATCTATTGAACAGTTCCGCGCCATACGCAAAGCGAATCTGTCCTTACTTCACTCACTTACCCCGGAACAGTGGAAGCACTACGGCATGCACTCCGAGCGGGGCAAAGAAACTATAGAGCGCGTCGTAAACATGATTTCGGGGCACGACCTGAATCACATTCAACAAATTGAGCAAATTCTCGCTAGGTCAAAAAACGAGGCGGCGTAATTAAGATTGCGAGCTGGTTTGCGGTAGGCGGCGAATCAAATCGATAGAAAATCACCGTAGCTTATGCATCCGCGACAAGGCAAGCTTGGCGGCGTGATAGCCGCACATGCCATGCACTCCGCCGCCGGGTGGGGTTGACGATGAGCAGATATAGATGGCGCGGTCGGTCGTCGCATAGAGTCTCCACGTGGGGCGAAGCAGCAATTGCCGCCAGTCCGCTGCTCCCCCAACAATGTCGCCTCCGGTAAGATTTGCATCCATGGCCTCAAGGTCAGTGGTGCGAAAGGCGTGCCGCGCGAGAATGCAGTCGCGAAACCCGGGGGCAAAACGTTCGATCTGCGCCTCGACGCGGGACAGCATGTCGAACGTCGAGCCATTGCGAACATGGCAATACGCCCACGCGATGTGCTTGCCTTGTGGAGCGCGGCCAGGATCGAACAGGGTCGGCTGCGCGAGCAGTACAAACGGCCGCTCGGCGTGACGGCCACGTCGCATGGCATCTTCCGATTCGGCAATTTCCGCCATGCTTCCGCCCAGGTGCACGGTTGCCGCACGCGCACAGTCGGCGGCCCGCCATGGGATCGGCTGGGAGAGTGCGTAGTCCACCTTGAAGACTCCTGGCGCTTGGCGATAACGCTGGAGCTGGCGGCTGTACCCGGGGGTAAAACGCTCTCCGGCCATCTGCATCAGGTGGCGCGGAGTAACGTCACACAGCGCGGCGTCGAACTCGCCAATCGAAGCCAGACTGTCCACTCGGCTCGAAGTCCTTACCACGCCTCCAAACTGCTCCAAATGGGCGATCAGAGCCCGCGTAATCGCTTGCGCTCCACCCTGCGGTATCGGCCACCCCACGGCGTGCGCCGTGGCTCCAAGCACGAGGCCGAAAGAGGCGCTCAGCGGTTCGTCCAGAGCGAGAAAGGAATGCGCGGCCAATCCGGCAAATAGAGCCTTTGTCCGTTGGTTGCGAAACCATAAATTCGCCAGTGACACAGCAGGCAGCAGAGCCTTCAGACCAAAGCTTGCCAACAGAAAAGGATGCCGCGGCAGGTGAATCACTGGACCAAGGATCTCGGCTGCGAATTCCGGCCAGCGCTCCACCAATGGACCGATCAGCTCGTGCCAAGCTTTGCCGTCCGTGCCGAGCACTCGTACGGCTGCCTCCAGGTCGCGCTCCAGGGTCATCGCCGTGCCGTCATCGAAGGGATGAGCGAGTGGTGCTGGGGAGTGAATCCATTCCAGGCCGTGATCGCGCAAGGGCAGGGACGAGAAGAATGGCGAAGCCACCGCCAAGGGATGCACCGCGGAGCCGAAGTCGTGGTGAAATCCAGGCAAGGTGAGCTCCATGGTCCTGGCTCCTCCACCCGCTTGCTCCTCTGCTTCCAATACTTCCACCCGCATGCCCGCCTGGGCGAGCACAATGGCAGCCGCCAGCCCATTGGGGCCAGCTCCGACCACAACCGCTCTGCCACCGTCAGGGTTCATTCTGGCGGCCTCATCGCCTCGGGCAGGTTCACCACTGCGGCCTTACCGTCGGGTTGCAGTTCGAGAGTCGGGGCATAGGGTCCGAGGAATTGGCGGCGCCACCAGTTGCCGGTAGTCCGCTTCTCCCTCACGGTGGTGAACCAGTATTGCCAGAGCACCGCGCGAACCTGCTTGGGCGCGGCCTGCGAGAAAGGATTACCGGCGAACAGGCTCAGCACATCCGGATCGTTCGACAGCAGACGGACTTCGGTATTCGGCACAATTGCATTATCACGCCAGCTCCCGAGCGAGGCGAACCACAAATTCCAATCGAATCGCGGCTGATAGGGCGCATAAATTCCAGGAGCTTTCGACAACGCCTGCGGCTTGTAGCGAAACGGATAGGCGACCCAGTTCTTTCCGTCCTCCGAACCTTGGAACTCGATCTCATAGCGGCCGCGCGTCATCACCGCGAAAAGCCCATACTGGTCGGCAACCCGGAATGGCTCCAGCAGGGTCACCGGAGTTACCGGCAGAGGAGCGCGCGGCACAAGCAGCCGGACCAGCCTTGCGGTTGAGGCGTAGAAAACCCACACGAGCATCACGGCTGAGAGAGCCAGCTTAACTGTCCTCGCGGACGAACCGATGAAGGTTCTCCACCTGCGTAGGGCAGGCTCTGGTTTTGCAACAGAAGGCGGTTCTGCTTCCGGAACCTTCGCAGGTATCCTGGGTGCGGCAGGCGCACTCCATTTCGATTTCCAACGCTGCGGAATGTGATTCGAAAAAAAACTATCATCCACCAATAAAACGCCCAGCGCGAGTACCAGGTAATTCAGGAATGCATAGTTCGCGGTAAGGATGACACCCGCCTCCCAGAACGTAACAATAAAAAACAAAACGTAGCGAAAGCGGCGAGGCAGGAAAATCATCCAAACCAGTCCCAGCTCCATGGGCAACGTTGCACCCACGGTTCCCGCGTGGAACCAGTGGGGAAGATGTTGCACGTACCACCCAACCCAGGTGGGCAGAGGACCGTTTTGATAATACTCATCCATCGCCGTGAAATGACGCCATTGCGGATCGCCGCTCGCCAACTTCACGATTCCCGACTCGAAATAAATGCGGAACCACTCCCACTGAAGCAGAAACAGGCTGAACCGTGACGGCGGACGCGCCCGTCCCAAGCCGGGATGCAACCCCGGCGGAGCGAAAAATAGCGATAGGAATCCGGCTTCCAGAAGCATCCCGTCCGATTGATAACCGGAGAAATCGCCAGCCACGGCGACGAATGACAGAAAGCAGACAAAGCTCACCAGCAGCATGACTCGCGGCCACAGGTTCATTACCAGTAGCAGTGAGGCAATCATGCCCGCCCAGCACAGTCCAACCAGCATCTGCGAACTGCTGGAGATCCAAAGCAGTGAAGGGACGTACCAGAAGCGTATGCGCCCCTCGAATGAGAGGGCGATCAGTTGAAGGTACTCACCGGCGGGAAGAATTCCGTTCGGTCCAATCAATCCTCGAATTTGAAACACTAGGGAGTAGAAGGCGGAGAAATAGATAACACCGAGCGCGCGCAGAAAAATCCAACGGGGGATCAAACGGTCCGAGGCTCCGTACTCGTAGGCGAAGAGCCTGCGGAATGAGGTTGTCCATTCCGGGTACGCAGGCCGCTCGGCACGCGCCCCGGACTCGGCTCCTCTCATTTTGCGTACTTCACCGAACATCCGTAAGCGCGAGTAGCCGTGGTAGCGACAGGCTTTCCGGCAATCGCCTGCTCCAGCGCCAAGGTCACGTAATTGGTGGCTCCGGGAATGTCGGAGAGATCAGTACTTGGTTTGTCGTCGATCGCTCCTTCGTAAATCAATTGGCCTTGCGGGTTGATCACAAACATGTGCGGGGTGGTCTTGGCTCCGTAGAGATGTCCTAGATCTCCCTTGGGATCAAGCAGCGCCGCGGTGGGGGCGGCGTTGATTCGCTTGACGTAGTCATTCTCCTGTTTGGCAGTCACGTAACCTTGCTCGCCGGGAGCTGAGGAAATCACGGTCAGCCAGATGACTCCCTTGCCGGTCCAGTATTTCTGGAGCTTCTGCATGTTGCCGCTGTCATAGTGTTTCTTGGTGAACGGGCATCCCTGGTTGGTCCACTCCAGCACGACATACTTTCCCTTGTATTTCGCCAGACTGTGCTGCCGGCCATGGCTGTCGCTGGCGGTGAAAGCCGGTGCGGAGTCCCCTACTCGCAACCCAAAAACCGCCGAGGTAAGAAATACGAACAGTACTGCCAGTACTAGCTTATTCATGGCTTTCTCTCCTTGTGCGCGGTCGTACCGCGTATCGGCACATCGACCTGATACGAGTCTTGCTGGTTCAGCACGAGCACCCCGTTGAGATGTTCGGGATCGTGCTGTAGGTGATCTGATTTCTTGAGTTCCAGCCGTGCGACGCTGCTTCCGAGGTTCTCAAGTTTCTGGGGAGCGGCATTGTCGATCTGCTCCGGCTCCGCCGGAAAGAAGACAGGGTGCGCAATCGTACTGCTCGATGGCTTGGTGTCCGAGGCAATGCTGAGCCGCAGAGTATCGCGCGTCCTGGTTACCGTGAGATGGAGGCCGTCTGGCAACGGCCGGGGGATGCGTTCGGCTGCGGCATCGAGCAGCGCATGCGCCCGGGGATCAACCGTCGTGGGGTTGGCGATCCGTATATTCGCTTTAAGCTCCGCGCGCTGCGGGATGCAGGTGTCATGGCAGACTAGCCAGCGCAAGTCGCCGGCGATCGGCAGATCGCTTCCGGGCTGCACTGCCGCCGGAATATTCAGGGTGGAAAGCAGAACCACATTTCCCTGGTAGCCGTAATCAGTCCCCGCACTGTTGGTCAAGCGCATCGGAGCGGGCCACTGCAGCACTCCCATGGTCACTCCCTCGGGAAGTTGCCAATGCACCTGCGGGGACTCCCCTGAGTCGCCGGGATTTTTCCAGTAGATGTGCCAGTCCTTGTCGATCTCAAACTGGATGCCTATTCTCGTTTGCGCACCGGGCTGAGCCACGGATTGCTCGATCAGGAGAGTCGGCGTGGAGTGCGTCTGCGGATCTGGCGGATCTTTTGGAGCGTGCGAACATGCCATCGCAGAAGCGAGAACCCACATCGAGCCGACCAGTATTGCGCGCATGAGACTAGTTAGATTCGCGGCTGCTGAGCGAAGTTGCCGGTTCCTGCGTATCCCGGCTACCGAGCGTTGCCCTGAGCACAGTGGCGTCGTTGACGACGGGAAAGAGCTAGATTCTTTCGCGCGACAGGCCGGAGCAAGATGTAAACTGCTGTGATTGTCGTAGGGCATCTGCACGATGCCATTCCGTGGCCGGTGGCACCGAGGACAATTCGAATGGAACTCTATAAGCTGCTGCCTCCCGAGGCTCTGAAGATTGTCCTGGTCCTGTTCTTGTCTTTCCTGATAGGACTGGAGCGGGAAGAGCACAAGGCGACAGCGAAGGGCGCGTACTCGTTCGGAGGAGTGCGCACATTTCCGCTCATCGGACTGATCGGCTATTCGCTTGCCCTTCTTGCGGGCACGCAGTTACTGCCGCTGACGATCGGCTTTCTGGTCATTGCGGCATTTTTGCTGCTGTCTTACTGGCACAAACTTTCCTGTTCTCAAGCCGGCGTCACCTCGGAGATGTCAGGTCTTACCACATTTTTGGTGGGCGCCTTGGTTTCCTACGGGCATTTCTGGATTGCTACCACCCTGAGCGTTGCCAGCCTGCTGTTACTCGATCTCAAAGTAGCTCTTGAGAAACTTGCCGACCGCGTTGCGCCGCACGAAATTCTCACCTTCGCCAAGTTTCTGCTTTTGACTGGCGTCATCCTACCCGTACTGCCGAATCAGGAATTTAGCCGATTTCACATCAACCCTCTCAAGACCTGGCTCGTGGTGGTCGCCGTCAGCACAATCTCCTATGGCAGCTACGTTCTGCAGAAGTTGACGAAGGGACAAGGCGGAGTCGTGCTTGCAGCGTTGCTTGGCGGAGCATATTCCTCGACCATCACCACGGTCGTCATGGCACGCCGAGCGGCTCAAGAACAACGTCCCCACCTGTTCGCCGGCGGAATCCTGATCGCTTCGGGAGTCATGTACTTGCGCTTGATCGCCCTGCTGGCTCTGTTTAACCGGCAACTGATGTCCTTCTTGTGGCTCCCTTTTCTTGTATTGGCGGGGCTGGCGGTCGGCATTGGCTGGCTCTGGACGCGCCGCACTGATCCCGACGCGCCGGCGGTACTCGGCGAGTTCGAGCCTAAGAATCCGCTTGAACTACTCGCTGCGTTCCTGTTTGCCGGGTTGTTTCTCGCTATGCTGATCGCTACGCAACTGGCCGTCACTTATCTTGGAACTGCGGGAGTCAACACGCTGGCTGCCGTCATGGGCGTCACCGATGTAGATCCGTTCATTCTGGGAATGACCCAGGCTGCCGGTGCACTCACTCCTCTGAAAGTTGCCGCCGCCGCGGTTTTGATTGCCGCCGCCAGCAACAATCTGATCAAGGGCGTTTACGCCTACAGCTTAGCCGGGCGGAAAACCGGCTTGCAGAGCTTCTTGTTCTTGGCCGGTCTAGCCGTAGCCGGCCTCATTCCTTTGCTTTGGATCGGAGCGTAGACCTCATCTGTCCGGCAAAAGAACTACGGTATCTCCACCTTGCCCATGTATCGCGCCGTGTCCACCGGCCAACCGAGTTGCGTCTGGATGGCCTGCCGCAAGGCCTCGGCTGACTCCGGTTCACCGTGCACGATGTGCGTACTCTGCGGAGTTTTTTTGAACGTGCCAAGCCATTCGAGCAGTTCATCCACGTCCGCGTGATCGCTGAACTGTTCCAGGGCCGCGACCTGGGCGCGCACCGGAACAATCTCGCCGAAAATTTTCACCTCGTGCGCCCCGTCCTTGATCTGACGGCCGCGCGTGCCCACCGCCTGGTAGCCGATAAACAGCACAAGGTTGCGCAGGTCGGGCAGGCGCTGAATCAAGTGGTGCTGGATCCGTCCTCCCATGCACATTCCGTTCGATGAAACGATGATGGTTGGGAAGTGGCTCGCGTTGATTCTTTTCGACTCTTCTGGGGTGCTGGCAAAGTGGAACCCCGGCCATTTTAAGGGCGTGCCGTGGCGGGCTATCAGTTGCCTGGTCTCCGCGCTGAACTCCTCGCTGTGCTTCAGGAAGATTTGCACCGCGTGAATTCCCATGGGAGAGTCGGCAAAGACCGGGATGCGCGGAACCTGGTTCTGCTCCATCAGTTCCTTCAGTAGAAAGAGGAATTTCTGGGTGCGCTCCACGGCAAAGGCCGGGACCACGATGCTGCCTCCCCGCTTTACCGTCGCGTTGATCAGCGCCGCCAATTCCGGCATTACGTCCTCGTGAGGGTGATGGCGGTTTCCGTAGGTGGACTCCATTACCAGCACATCCGGCGCTTCGCCCTCGGTGGGACCGGAGTGCACAACCTTCCCGGGTGCAACCGTGCTGTCGTGCACGCGGCCAATGTCTCCGGTAAAGAGCAGGAAACGCCGCGTGCCATTTGCTGCGAGGGTGATCTCCGCCATTGCCGAGCCGAGGATGTGTGCCGCGCGCACGAAGCGGAAGCTCACGCCATCGGCCAATTGCACGGCCTCGCCGAACGGCACGGCGCGGAAGCGCGCGAGACACTGCTGCGCCTCCTCCATGGTGTATAAAGGCAGCGCAGGGCGGTGCTTTGAGCTCTTTTGCTTATTGTGGTAAGCCGCGTCTTCTTCCTGCAGATAGCCGGAGTCGGGCAGGATGATGCCGCACAAGTCCACGGTCGCCGGAGTCGCGTAGATCGTTCCCTGAAAGCCTTCTTTGTAGAGCCGGGGGATCCATCCGCAATGGTCCAGATGAGCGTGGGTCAGGATAACGGCGTGGATCTCACGGGCCGGAACCGGCAGGTCAGTCCAATTCTTCAGCCGCCATTCCTTCTGTCCCTGGAAGAGTCCGCAATCGACCAGCAGTTGGTAGGCGCTGCCGTCCGCGCCTCCCGCTGCGGCGATGGTTTTCGCTGTGCTGACGAGGTGTTTGGAGCCGGTGACCGTGCCTGCCGCGCCGAGGAATTGAATGTAGCTCACGCTTCTCCCTTGCCTGATTTCAACCATCCCTTTTCACGACTCTTCACCTTAGGCCGGGCAGGGAAAACTTGCAATCGCAAAAGGTCAGTGCTCCGCCGGGGGCGCAACTGTCACCGGAACCACGTTGTCGCGGCGTTCGGCCTCGGGAATGCTGCCGTCGTTCACCTCGGCTTCGTTCGGAGCGGCTTCGAAGGGCACCCGTATCATAGCCGTGCTCTTGCCCGGCACCACTAGGCGTACGGTGTTTTCGCCAATCGCTGAACGCACCGTCACCGGAACCTCGCACCAGGCGCCGCCGAGGTTTTCAACGGTCACGGCGGTCACTGTCTGCTCTCCAAGCGTATGCCGCACATAGGCAGAGACCACGCGCAACTGCGGTAGACCCCGGTCGCGGTACACCCAGTCGTCGAAGAACGCTTCGAGATCGCGCTTCCCGCCGTCCTGTTTCTCGATCAGGCGCTGCATGTATGCGGTGTCATGGTCAGCCGCCGGTTGATAGCGTGCCAGCGCCCATTGCAACCCACGGTCGCCCACCATATCGCGTAGCATCCACCAGACGTAGGCGGCCTTGGTCCGAAAGAACACATCGTCTGCCGTATTGATGAGCGACTGCGGAGCGATTACGGGCGGCTGCGCGGAACTGTTTTCGCCGGGTGGTCGCGAGCTAGGCTGCAAATTATTCGACTCGGCCTCCGCTACCACCAGTGCCGAGCTAAACTGGCCGAGATAGGCAAGGGCGGCGCGGCGTCCCGCCTGCCGTTCGCGGATCAACGCCTGGGCGAATCCGGTCAGCCCCTCGCGAATCCACGGCCGCGGCGAATCGAGCATGGCATGGGCCACCGGACGTGCCATCGCCACCTCGGCGGCGGCGGCGGGGAGCACGCTGCGCATGGGCACAAAATAGTAGGCTCCCGCGTCATAAGGCAGCGCATTCGGGTCGGTGAGTTCCACGATGACTACTTTGCGCCGGGGGGTGCCAAACCACACTTCCAGCGGCGGAATTACCGTCTCTGCCGCGGCCATGTAGTCGCGCGCATAGTTGCTGTGGGGCACGGTGCAGTAGGCGGCCACGCGCGGCCGGTCGGTGGATTCGGCAGGATCGCCGAGCAGCACGATCACCGGATCTACCCCGCGAAATTCGCTGGTAATCTCCGGCCCGGTCGCGCTCTCGGTGCCATTGGTCACGAAGGTGTACTTTGACCCATCTCCCTCGGCGGGAGCTGCCCGAGAGAGATGCACGCGCAGCAGAGCCGAAGCCTCGTGTTCGCGCCAGTCGCGCAGTATTTCAAACAGCTCGTCGCCCTGACTCAGATTCGCCGCATCCATCGATACCGGATACCAGACCACGAATCCGGCCCCGCGCAGGGCGGTGAAGCCGTCGCTGATCTCGTCCCAATCGCTGCGCCGGGCAATGTCGGCTGGAGTTCCGATGCGTTCGAGCCGGGTTGTGTCCTTTTGCACGGTGCCCGAATAGCGCACGTTCAGCCGCAGGCTCCCGCCTGGAGCTAGCGGCTTGTCGAGTTTTACGATGGCCTCATGCAGCAGACCAGTGTGGTCGATGTCGCTGGTATAACCCTGCTCCAGCCACTCCACTTCAGCCCCGTCCGCCAGTACTGACAGCCAATGCAGGGAACTCGAAATCTGCAGCGCCACCTGACTCTGCGGCGAGCGCGAGGCGTTGCGCACCTCGACCGTTCCCTCCACCGACAACCCATGCTGGTGCGGATCGAGCCTGACCTGCAGATCGTAGCGGGTGAAGAGGAAGGCGTTGCGGTCCAACGCCATTGCGGGCAGCGCCACCAGCGCATATACCAAAACGGCTAGCGCAAGACGGCGCAATATTATTCCTCTTTCCTCTTCTTGGCGGATTTCTTTGTGGCGGGTTTCCGGGCCTGGCGGCGCTGCCGCTGTACTTCATACATCACAATGCCTCCAGCCACCGACACGTTCAGCGATGACACCGCGCCCATCATCGGAATGGAGACCAGCATGTCGCATTTGCGACGCACCAGGTCGTGCAGTCCCTTGCCTTCCGCGCCCATCACGATGGCGCAATTCATGTTGTAATCCAGTTCGTCGTAGCTCTTTTCGCCGCGCTCGTCGAGACCAACCACCCACACGTTTTTTGCCTTCAGATCGTCCAGCGTACGTGCGATGTTGACTACCCGAGCCACGCTCAAGTGCTCGCTGGCCCCGGCCGAGGCTTTCACCACGGTTCCCGTAATGCCCGCCGCGCGGCGCTCCGGAATCACCACGCCGTCCACCCCCGCGCCGTCGGCGGAGCGGATCAGTGCGCCCAGATTGTGCGGGTCTTCCACCCCATCGAGCACCAGAAGGAAGGTATATTCTCCGAGTTTGTTCTCCAGCAAATCCTCCACCTCGGTGTATTCCTTCCGAGAGGTGACGGCCATGACTCCCTGGTGAGTGTTCGTCCGGGTTTCGCGGTCAATGTCTTCCCGCGGAACAAAGCGCACGCTGATCCCCTGCGCCCGGCAGTCATCCAGAATGTTCTGTAAACGGTTGTCGGTGCGGTCTCGCGAGATCGCAACATAGTCAAAGCGGCGGCCACCGCGCTTCAGGGCCTCGCCAATGGCATGGATGCCATAGATCACTTCACTCATAACTCATCTAGTGTACGGCACCTGCGCTTAGCCTCCGTTGCAAAAATGACACACCCGCTTTCTCCACGTGCTTTGGGCGTTCTATACTCGTCTGTACGGATCGAGGATGCCCATGCCGCTATCAGTCATCATCGTGGACGATGAACAACTTGCACGCGATGAACTCTCCTATCTGCTGCGTGAGATGGATGACCTCGACATCATTGGCCAGGGTAAAAATGGTTTGGAAGCCGTCAACCTGATTAAGGAATTTTCGCCGGACCTGGTCTTTCTTGACGTGCAGATGCCCGGTCTGGACGGCTTCGGAGTGATCAAAAAGCTGCTGGAGAAGAAGATTCCGCTGCCCAGTATCGTTTTCTCCACCGCCTTTGACCAGTACGCGGTAAAGGCCTTTGAGGTCAGCGCGCTGGACTACGTCCTGAAGCCATTCGACAAGCGGCGGGTTATTCAGGCGGTTGAGAAAGCACGCAAGACACGAGAGTCCGACGCGGCTCCCAACGAAAAGCTGGATACCCTGGTCAAACTGCTGGAGCAGCAAAAGCCCCAGACCACCAAGGTTCTGCTCAAGGCCAACAACCGTCTCTTCCTGGTCGACCAGAAAGAAATCTGCTTCGCCTCCATCGAGGACGGCGTCATCACCGTGGTGGCTCAGAATATGGAGGGCCAGTCGAACTGCCGTACTCTGGAAGAACTGCTGACTTCGCTGGATGCCAACCTCTTCTGGCGCGCCCACCGCTCCTATCTCGTTAATATCAATCGCATCAAAGAAGTTGTGCCTTGGTTCAAGAGCAGCTACCAGATCCGCATGGACGACAAGAAACAGACCGAGATTCCCGTGAGCCGCGCCCAGACCCGGCGGCTGCGCGACCTTTTCGGCTTGTGATATTCGGCGTTTATGAAAGCTTTGTTACAAAAGAAAATGCCGAAGGCAGAGCTGTATAATTATTGAAGGAGTCTATGAAAGCCTACGTCTACGTTTCAATGAAGAAAAGCGTGCTTGATCCGCAGGGCAAAACCATTCAGGGCGCGTTAACCAAAATGGGTTACAAGGGCGTCGCGGATGTCCGCCAGGGCAAGTACTTTGAGCTGTTGCTCGACGGTAGCCTCGACCGCGATGCGGCTCGCGCAGAAGTTGAGCGCATGGCAAGCGAAGTTCTCACCAATCCCGTTATCGAAGAGTTCCATTACTCAATCGAAGATTAGTCCGGGACACCGTTTTTGCAACACCTCCCGCCACGGCGGGTTCCACAACTTAATAGTTCCTGAAGGGGATCGCTCATGTGCGGAATTGTTGGCTATGTCGGCAAGAAGCAAGTTGTTCCGGTGATTATCGATGGCTTGCGCCGTCTTGAGTATCGCGGTTACGACTCCGCTGGAATCGCCGTTGCCGGCGGAGAAAATGGCCTCCAGATTCGCCGTGCCGAAGGCAAGTTGCGCAACCTCGAAGAGGTGATCCGCCACAATCCGATCGATGGCACCTATGGCATCGGACACACCCGCTGGGCCACCCATGGCCGCCCCAGTGAAGAGAATGCGCACCCGCATCGCGATTGCAGTGGAACCATCGTCGTCGTCCACAATGGCATCGTCGAGAACTATCTTGCGCTGAAGAAACAGCTTCGCGGGGAAGGTCATACCTATAAGACCGAGACCGATACCGAAGTCATCGCCCACCTGATCGAGAAGTTTTTCCTGCTCGAAAATCCGGACAAAAAGGTCTCTCTCGAAGAAGCCGTGCGCAAGACCGTCAAGTGCCTGAACGGTGTCTTTGCTCTCGCCGTCATCTGCAGCACCGAACCCAATAAGATTATTGCCGCGCGCAATGGCCCGCCCGCCGTCATCGGCCTGGGCAAAGACGAATATTTTGTTGCCAGTGATGTGCCCGCGATTCTCTACCACACCCGCGACTTATTCTTCCTGGGAGATGGCGACCTCGCCGTCCTTACCCCGGAAGGCGTGACCCTTACTGACTTTGATGGAAAGCCCGTTCAGCGCGAGGTGCAGCACATTACCTGGGACCCGATTATGGCGGAAAAAGGCGGCTTCAAGCACTTCATGCTCAAGGAAATCTATGAGCAGCCGCGCGCTGTCCGTGACACCGCGATGGGCCGTGTCTCCTTCGATACCGGCAAGGTGTTCCTCGAACAGATGGATGTTTCCGAAGAAGAGTTCCGCAATCTGCGCAAGTTAAACATCGCGGCCTGCGGAACCAGTTGGCACTCCGGCCTCGCGGGTAAATACATGATCGAGCGCCTGGCGCGCGTCCCCGTCGAGGTGGATTACGCCAGTGAATTCCGTTATCGCAATCCGCTGATTGAAAAGAATGAAATGACGATGGTCATCACCCAGTCCGGAGAGACCGCCGACACCATCGCCGCGCAGCGCGAATCCAAGTCCCGCGGCGCCAAGACCATCGCCATCTGCAATGTTGTCGGCGCCATGATCGCGCGCGAAGCCGACGGGACCATCTACACCCACGCCGGTCCGGAAATTGGGGTGGCGTCCACCAAGGCATTCACCGCGCAACTGGTCGCCCTATTTCTCTTCGCGCTGCACCTCGCTCAGGTGCGGGGCACAATCGGCGAGGAAGAATCCATCAAACTGACCCAGGAGCTATCGCGCCTGCCCGGACGTTTGGAGGCCGTACTATCCCGCGAGGAAGAACTAGAGGAACTCGCGCGTACCTACCAGCGCGCACAGGATTTCCTCTTCCTAGGCCGCGGCATCCACTTCCCGATCGCACTTGAGGGTGCGCTCAAACTCAAGGAGATCTCCTACATTCACGCCGAAGGCTATGCTGCCGGCGAGATGAAGCACGGCCCGAATGCGCTGATCGATGAAGATCTTCCCGTTGTAATCATCGCTACCCAGGACAAGAGTGACACCGGTTCGGTGCTGCGCTATGAAAAAACGATTTCGAATCTAAAGGAAGTTAAAGCCCGTTCCGGCCGCGTGATCGCTGTTGCAACCGAAGGCGATGAAGACATTCGCGAGGCGGCCGACCACGTAATATTCATCCCCGAGGCGCCCGAACTCCTGCTGCCAATTCTCGAAATCGTGCCCTTGCAACTGCTCGCCTATCACATCGCCGTGCGCCGCGGTTGCGACGTTGATCAACCGCGCAACCTCGCCAAGTCTGTGACAGTTGAGTAACTGATCCTAAGGATGACGTACATATATACTACGCGGAACTGAATTCCGGCCGAGTCGATATAAATCCAACCGGGACTGGGACCGAATTGTCTACGTAGTAATGGAACATCGCGCAGACGAATCCCTCTGGAACAACGATGGCGTGCTGCGCGTCGCGCAACGCCGAAGGGATGAAAGACCCCGTCGCCGCCGCGGAGTGGAAAGACTATGCCAAAGGTTTTCCCCGTGACGATCGAGTTTTTCAACGCTTCAGAACTTCCATCAATTCGCGCCGCTCTCCAAGCCAATTCTTCCCAGGTAAATGCTCACCCACGTGGAGGCATTGCTTGCGCACCTCCTAGCGGCTGTTGGCCACTTTGCAAATAGGCAGGAAAGTCGTCGGAGTCGATTCGGACTACTCGATGGTCATAAGGTTATTTACGCTCTTTACGCCGTTTACGTCGCCGGCGAGCTTGGTGGCGAGGTCCTTTTCGGTTGTGTTTGTCGCCTTGCCGCCCAATGTAACCACACCCTTGTTTGTGGTGACTGAAGTAGTGAGGGCACTGGTCGAGCGATGATATAGCAAGATCAGCTTGACTTGGGCAGTGATGGAAGCGTCGTCAACATCTTGACCTACCGTTCTCGATGCCTCTACTCCCGACACGGTCATCTCATTATTTACGTCTTTGACTCCTTCCACACCCTTGGCGTATTCGGTTGTCAGTTCCCTTTGTGCTTGGCTGGTCGCTTCGCCTCGCAAAGTGACGACTCCGTCTTTGACGGCGCCCACTTCAGTGTTGAAGCCGCTCACGCTACGATGAAGCAAGAGCGTGGTTTTCACTTTCATCATGAGCCATGTGTCCGAGTTCTCAGCGGGGCGTTCACCTTTGACTTCCAGACTGTTGTCCACACTCTTAACCCCTGGCAAGTTCGCCACGGCTTCCCGGGCTAATAATTTGTGGGACTCATCGGTGACCGTTCCTGTTAAGGTCACAACGCCATTCACCGAATGGATTTTAATATCATCGGTCTGGAGGTAGGTCTTGAATACATACGAGTTCCTGGCGGATGATTCGATGCGGTCATCCATCTTGGATGCGTGCACAGGCATGCTGATCGCTAACAGAGCGACGGCCGCCACCATTTGAACAACACGATGCATTACTTTCATTGCATTTCTCCTTGCTTTTAGCTGCGATTCACGTCTTCATGAGCTACCCGAACTACCTGCTCTTCGCTCCCCCCAATACTTCATCATATGGACCTCGCCTGCTCATGATCGGCTGAGGAGCACTGTTAGATGCTGGACAGCATCCAAACAGCTCAGGCGCTCGCTTTGATGAGGAGCATCACAAAAGAGCGGGGTGCGACCACGTACGAATCGTCTCCAAGCGCTGGCGAGGGTTCCCGTTTGCCGGTGGATTCCTGAGTGTCCAAAACCAACTCCCAGCGCTGCTCCGGCCGGTGGGTCGGCAAAACAAATGGGACTGATTCGTAATGAGCATTGAGCAGAAGCAGCAGAGTGTCGTCAACGATTCTGCCGCCGTGTTCGTCAGTTTCTTCAATAGCGTCACCCGCAAGGCGCTCGCCGATACATCGAGTCTCTGGATTACGCCAATCCTCATCCGTCATTTCTTTTCCATCAGGCCGGAACCAACTGAGATCCTTGACTTTGTCATATCGTAACTTCCGCCCGTGAAAAAACCTGCGGCGGCGCAGCGAAGGGTGCTGCTTAAACAACTTGGCGAGGAACCGGGTGAACTCAAGCAATTGCTGGCGAGGCTGATCCAAATCCCAGTCGATCCAGGAAATTTCGTTGTCCTGGCAGTAAGCATTGTTGTTTCCCTTTTGTGTCCGTCCGATTTCATCGCCCGCCAGCAGCATCGGCACTCCTACTGAGAGAAGGAGTGTGGCCAGAAAGTTTCGTTGTTGACGTGCCCGAAGAGCCAGAATGGACGGGTCGTCCGTGGGTCCCTCTGCCCCGCAATTCCAACTCAGATTTTCATTGATGCCATCACGGTTCTCCTCCCCGTTGGCTTCATTGTGCTTGCCGTTGTAACTGACCATGTCGCGCAGGGTGAACCCATCGTGAGCGGTCACGAAATTGATGCTGGCGAAGGGGCGCCGCCCGCTTAGCTCATATAGGTCGCTGCTGCCGGTAAGCCGGTAGGCCAGGTCAGCGGCCTGGACGCTATCCCCTTTCCAGAATCGCCTGACCGTGTCCCGATACTTTCCGTTCCACTCCGCCCAAAGAACCGGGAAGCGTCCCACCTGATATCCGCCTGGGCCCAAATCCCATGGCTCGGCGATAAGCTTCACCCGCGACAGGACGGGGTCCTGCTGGATGATGTCGAGGAACGTTCCTAGCTGATCGACTCCGTGCGGCGTCCGGGCCAGAGTGGTTGCCGAGTCAAACCGAAACCCATCCACGTGCATCTCGTTGACCCAGTAACGCAGGCTGTCCATGATGAGTTGGAGCATGCGAGGGTGCATCATATTAGGAGAGTTGCCACAACCCGCGTAATCGAGGTAATAGCGCGGATTCTCCGGGGACAACTGATAGTAGCTGGCGTTATCAATCCCACGCAGACAAAAGGTGGGACCTAACTGGTTTCCTTCGGCGGTGTGGTTATAGACGACGTCCAAGATCACTTCAATCCCAACGCTGTGGAGCGCCTTTACCATGGTCTTGAATTCGGCCACCTCCCGCCCAGGGAGTTTGGAGCTCGAATATCTTGCTTCCGGCGCGAAAAAGCCGATCGAACTATATCCCCAATAGTTCGTCAATCCTCGATCCACGAGATACTTGTCTTGCACAAAACACTGCACCGGCATCAACTCTACGGCTGTGATCCCCAATGAATGAAGGTAGTCAATAGCCGCCGGGCATGCCACGCCAGCATAGCTTCCCTGCAACTCCTTGGGTACCTTGGGGTGCGCTGCCGTGAATCCCTTGACGTGCATCTCGTAGATGATCGTATTGTTCCAGGCGGTCCGAGGACGTTCGTCTCCTTCCCAATCGAACTGATCGTCCACAACCATGCACTTTGGCAGGCTCGCCGCGCTGTCGCGGCCGTCGCAAGACAGATCAGCATCCGGGTGACCTACGGTATAGCCGAAAAGTGCGTCACTCCACAGAAAATCGCCAGCGATCGCCTTGGCATAGGGGTCCAGCAGAAGTTTGGCCGGGTTGAAACGATGTCCTTGTGTCGGCTCGTAAGGGCCATACACTCTGTAGCCGTAAAGTTGCCCAGGGCGCACTTCGGGCAGGTAAACATGCCACACTCTGCCGGTCTGTTCGAGGGCAGTTATGCGGGCCGTTTCCGTATTTCCTTTTGGTGCCGCAAACAGGCATAGCTCCACTTTGCTGGCGTTTTCTGAAAAGAGCGCGAAGTTCACTCCCTGTCCGTCCCAGGTTGCACCCAGCGGGGAGCGTTTTCCCGGCCACACTTGCATACAGTCCTCCTACCTCAACACGTCTCGCATTTCATATGCATAACGCTGTACAAAGAGTAGTCTCATCAGCTTTCCAGAATTCCGACCTGCGGCCTGCGATCAGATCTGCGAAGGTCTTCCCATCAAGTGGTTTCCCCACTGGCGCACTCGGATACTTCGCAGAGGTATCTCGTGAAAACACAGGCCCGCGCTCATGCGGATTCTTCATGTCTGCCGCCTCCAGGGTCCAGGAAGGGAATTGCTCAATTAGCGTATGGTATTGCCCCCACCGCCCTTGATCTGAGCAACTTTGCTCATAGTGCCAATTATCTGAGCGAAAACCACGAGCTCAGAACCCGCTTTCATTTTGTGCATTCTCTCGCGGGCACAAGCGGCCGATATCCGAGACTACGGGAGAGGAACCGCGCTGGACCAATCTGCTTCCACTGCGTGTCGGTCGGCATCATGCAAACAGCTCAACGCTTTTCGATCACTGAGCAATATTGAACAGAAACACATCTCTGTGTTCGGTAAGATTCGAGACTGCCGCAACCCGTCAGGGTTGGCTGCGGGCAGATCAATAAATTCACCTGAAAACTTCACTTTTGATCACAAGGAAGGACTCAGTAGATGGCAAAGAGACGTGGCAATCCCAATTGGGGCAAGCCGGAACCGCTTGGACCAGTGATTCCAACCATTGTTGAATTTGAGCGGGTCGTCCGCGAATTCAAACTGCGACCAGACCAGTACATCCGCTCCACTCGTCTTCGCGAGTGGGCGCGTCGCAACAAAAACTCAAAATACATTCCTGAGCCACTTCTCGAGGCGTGGGGCTTCCCGATTGAGTCGGCCTTATAAACAAACCTGCACCGATTGAACTCGCAGGCTCGCCATGTGCGGGCCGGGCGGCTTTGTCTCGGGAAGAACTCAAAACGCTTGAGTTCTCCGGCCTTTCTTGCCCCACATTAGGGTGTCGCCGATGGCTTTCTCTCCGGCTACAAATACACATTTTTTGTCGCGTCACATTTCATCGGATTGGATGTACACCAGAAGCGATCAGCTACCGCGTGAAGGACGCGAGTGGGCCCTGTCTGTAAGAAAATCGGGATCGGTTCAGCGGTTGGACTGCCGGCTGGAGACTCTGCCTTAATCATGGCCAGCGGCCATGGAGGCCACGATTTTCAGCGGTCGGACTATAAGCATCTGCGTACGGACGCTGCCCATGCGAAGGCGGCACAACCTTTGGTGCTGCGTGCTATTAGCAGCCAAGAAGAAGAACAACCGGATCTACGCCAATGCGGCTGCGTGTTGCTTCGGGCGTCGATCTTCCTTAGATTTCCGTTAGTCGTGAAGCACGACGCTGACCAATGAGCTATTAATATTCATCCCGCTGCCGTTGTAGTTGATGAAGCCGAGGTCGCGAAACCGATTGAGGAAGAAGCTTACCCGCGAGCGCGTGGTTCCGATCATTTCGGCCAGAGTCTCCTGACTGATCTTTTCGATGGCAGGAGTGGGCTTCGAGTCCTGGCCAAAGTTGGCCATCATCAGCAACAGCCGGGCGAGGCGCTTTTCACTGGAGTTGAACAGATGATCCACCAGATCAGCTTCCATGCGAATGTTGCGGGAGAGCATGTGGGTGAGAAATTGTTCGGAGAACCCCGGTTCATGTTGGAGCAGACCGAGCATGACCGTCTTTTCGATGCGAACGATGGTACTGGATTGAAGTGCGCTCGCCGTGGAAATGCGAAGCGGTTGGCCGGCCAAGGCGCCTTCGCCGAAAAAGCTCTTCTCCGGAAGGTAGGCGATGACGGCTTCCTTGCCGCTCGGCGATACAACGGTGAGCTTGACCTGGCCAGTCTGGATGTAAAAGACCGCATCGGCCGCATCGCCTTGCGAAAAGATGGAATCATCAGTCTGATACTGGCGCAGCGATTTTCCGGCCACAATCCTGGTCAGCAGAATCTGAGGATCGAACGCGAGCACTTGACCCGGCAATGCGTCAGTCTTCTTTGAAGCGATCTTTAAGTTATGCTTCGCAGCCGAAGGCGTGGGAAAGGATAGGCCAACCGGAAGCCTGGGTGCCATACTCGTCATGGTGGCGCAATTCCTAGTCATCTCGATACCTTCCAATCTTGCAGAGTGTGTGCGTATGTAGCAATCGCAGACGATGTTTCTAAAGCCAAGATACAAGATGAGAAAAAAGACAGAATCAGCGAACACTGTTATTGCTGTAGGCATTGTCACGCTACCTTTGTAGGGTTTTTCTCACGCCTGAACCTCGATCGAATTGAAGCGCGCGTGCGGGATGGCATGAGGCTCACGCGCTCTCAGTTCTGAGCGCAACTCTCCCATAGCCTTGTCAGCGAATTCGAAATCTGGATTAGTTTTTATTCTGGTCCAGCGTGGACATTGCGCCGCTCAGTATCTTTCTGATTGCCGGCGCCAGGTCTTCGGAAGCGCTGTTCTTGTTGACATAGGCGTCGGCTCCGGCCCGCAGACAGCGTGACGCATACTGGTTCTCAGGTTGGACACTCACCATGATCACAGGGAGTTTCGGGTACATGTGCTTCACATCCTGCAACACATCCAGGCCGCTGCGTCCCGGCATGTTGATGTCGAGCAGCAGTGCGCCGTATTGAGATTTGGCTAGCTGGGCCAGCACCTCAGCTCCGTTGGCGGCTTCGGAGAACTGTACGCCAGTAAAGGCATCCGCCAGAATCTCTCTCAGGCCGCGGCGTACGTTCGCGTGATCATCTGCTATCAGGATAAACATCTTTGTCTTCGACCTGATGCCACGATAGCGGATGGGAAAAGGAATTAACATCAGCGAAGACCGTGATTTTTGTAGGGTTTTTCGGGTTGGCTCTGTAAGGCTTTTCCTACACCGAAGCGAAGCGCTAATCGATCAGTTTGTGCGTCAGGGCGTAGCGGGTAAGTTCGGCGTTGCTTTGCATCTGCATTTTTTCCATGATGCGCGCTCGATAGCTGCTTATGGTTTTTACACTGACATGAAGCCTCTCGCCAATGTCCGTCAAGGGAGTTCCGGAGGCGATCATCCTCATTACTTCGTGTTCTCGATCCGAGAGCAGCTCATGCAAGGGCTTGTCGACGGACACGTCCAAATTGGCAGCCAGTTTCTCGGCGAGACTCGCGCTGACGTAGCGGCCACCGGCGAGAATCTTCTTCGCCGCTATCGCGAGTTCTTCCGATGCGCTCTCTTTGTTGATGTAGGCGGCAGCACCAGCCCGCAAACAGCGCACCGCATACTGGTCCTCCGGTTGGCAGCTCAGGATGATCACCGGCAGCCGTGGGTAGGTGTGCTTTACATCCCGTAGTACGTCCATCCCGCTGCGTCCCGGCATGTTGATATCCAGCACCAGCATGGCGGTTTGGGATTTACCCAGATTGCCAAGTACCTCATCTCCGTTTCCGGCCTCAGTAAAGTCCGCATCGGGAAGAGCATCGGCCAGAATCTCTCTGAGGCCACGGCGTACGACGGCATGGTCATCCGCGATCAGGATGTGCATATTTGCTCCCTCTCGGCGCCTGGAGTGTCCACCGGAACGCGAACTGTGACCGTTGTACCGTTGCCGGGTGAACTGGAAATTTGTACGTCGCCGCCGCAGAACTGCGCTCGTTCTTTCATGCCCAGGAGTCCCAGAGATCCAAGAGAATTTGACAAGTCGGACTCACAGAACCCTATTCCGTCGTCTTCCACAACCAAGAGGATGTTCTCATCTTCCTGGCACAAGAATACGCGCACCGACTTGGCTTGCGCATGCCGGATCACATTAGTCAGACACTCCTGAAAGATTCGGAAAGCTGCGGTGGCTCGATCGCCATCCATGTGCAAATCGACAGGGGGAACAGAAACCTCGCAGCGAACACCATTGCGAGCAGCAAACTCGCTGGCCTGCCATTCAATGGCGGCCGCCAAGCCAAGGTCGTCCAAAACTCCTGGACGCAATCCGCTACATATCGCACGTACCGACTTAACGCCATCATTGATCGACTGAATCGACTCCGTCAGCCGAGCGAGCACCGCACCTTCCGACTCTGGCAGATGACGAGTCACCCAGGTCAAATCCATTTTGATCGCGGTCAGGATCTGCCCGATCTGATCATGCAGGTCGCGAGCGACTCTCTTGCGGTCCTCTTCACGCACCCATTGCAACCGTTCAGCCAGCGCCCGTAGTTGTTCTTTTTGCAAGACGAGCGACTCTTCTCCCCGCTTCCGTTCCGTGATATTACTATTGATCACCAGCACACGAGGAAGTTGATCGCGCTTGCCCCACTGCAGTGCCCAGCGACTGGCCACCACAATACGCGTGCCGTCCTGAGCCGTCTTGATGAGATCTCCCTCCCAGTGTCCGACGCGCATGAGCTCTGCTTTGATCTCATCCAGCGGCTGGGGAAATTCGGTGCGAAGCAGGTCGTGCGAGATTCTCCCGGCGGCTTGGTCCTTGGAGTATCCCAGCATCGCCTCTGCGCCGCGGCTCCAAAAACGGATCGTCCCATCCATGTCGATCACGAAGACGGAGTCTTGAGTGAGTTCGAGTAGTGCAGCCTGCTCTGCAGTCGATTCCTGCTCCCGGCGCCTCTCCGCAACGTCACGGAAAATCAGTACCACGCCGATCACTTTTCCTCCGGCGGCAAGAATCGGCGCCGCACTGTGTTCGACCGGAATTTCGCGGCCGTCTCTAGCGATCAGCGCCACATTATTGGTAACGGTTAGAATTTGTCTCTCTTCGAGCACTCGGAGCACTTCATCGTCGGCGCCCGCCCCGGTTTTCTCGTTAATGATCTTGAACACATCGTGGAGCGGCTGATTTAGAGCCTCCTCCAATAGCCACCCAGTCAGATTGGAGGCAACCGAGTTGAGGAAGGTGACACGAGCTTCGCTGTCAGTGGCAATCACCGCGTCGCCAATACCGCCCAGGGTAGCCGTCCATCGTTCTTCACTCTGCAACAGCTTGGTGCCCAATCGTTCGATGTGGTATCGAGTAAACAGCGTGAGGAAAACCGCAAACCCCAAGCCAAGCCCCACGCAGCTTGTGACCATCCAGATCCATCGTAGGTGGGCGGTTCGAATGCGCTGGAGGCGCAGTCCAGCCTCCACATCTTGAAATTCCGCGATCTGCTCTCGAAGAGCATCCATCCGTCGTTTCCCTTGCAAACTCTCGTAGAGAGAACCGTCAGCTTTTCCCGATCGGCGAAGGGCTATAACTTTGTTGGTGTAGCCCAGCCATTCGACATAGCCGGCACGGAGGTCCTCCAGTCGCTGCTTCTGCGGAGAGCTGTCATCCACCAACTTATACAATTCCCGATATTCGGAATCGAATCTCTTTGTGTCCTCCAGATAGGGTTGGAGAAGGGTCTCGTCGCCAGTTACGAGATATCCGCGCAGGGCGGTTTCTACCTCTACCAGCAACCTGAGTAGCCGCGCGGACTGGTCGAGAACCTGATCGGTGTGGTCAACCCACTGCAAGGCTCTGTTCAAGTCGAAGGATTCCCAGAGGAGCAATCCGGCAAGAACTGCCGTGAGCACCATGGGAATCACAATCACTCGGCGGAGCAACGACTTGAATTTCGAGTATTCCATCGAAACCGATCACTCCTCGAACCCGAGAAGCCCGTACTCCGTTTTGAAGCACAGGGCTTGCTTTGCGGTTCTGGCACCCGGCAGCTTGCGATACTCGATAGCCTCGGGTTCCTTCTTCAGCATACGCTATCGTCCGAGCAGCATGCTCATGAGTGCGCGATGCACAAGCATCGGCCAGGGACTCTGGACTCATGTCGGCATGACCGGTGTGGGTCACCACTCGCAGCCATCCCTGGACTTCATCACGCGAAACCGAGCCGGGAGCTTGGACAATAGACGCTCCTCTGTGGTCGCGGGTGGTCAATACGGGTCACCTGGAATTTAGCGCTTTCGGTGTCATTTCAACATTTCGCATATAGTTAAGAGAGTCGTTTGGGATATTTTGGTGAAAATACATGTGGTTCAAGGGTTTCTCGATTGCCGTCCTGATTGGTTCCTTGGCGTTGTTGACCGCCCCTGCAGTACGAGCGGCCGATACGAGTACGCCCGCAGATTCAGCGCCATACAGACTGCGGCTTTATCACCTACATACCGGCGAGCATCTCGATCTGGTCTACCGGATAGGTAATCAATACCTCGCCGCGCCCATAGCGGAGTTGGACCATTTTCTCCGCGATCACCGCAGCGGGGATGTGAAAGATTACGACATCAGGGAATTTGATCTCCTGCATGACCTGCTGGTTAAGCTAGGACGCCCCGACGGCGAGATTGACATCGTATGTGGTTATCGTACCCCGGAGAGCAATGGCTATCTCCGCAAACACGGACCAGGGGTTGCGCTGCACAGCCAACATATGGAAGCAAAAGCCATTGATATTCGAATCCCGGGAGTCCCTACCGCGGAGGTTCGCGATGCGGCCGTGTCGCTGCAACGAGGAGGCGTTGGCTATTACGCGAAGTCCGATTTTGTTCATGTAGACGTAGGCCCCATACGACGCTGGTAGTGCCGATCCAGAGTTAGCGATATGGTTGCCCCTTTGCGAGGGCTGCATTCATCGAACGGTCGTGCCCGTAGACGTCGTCGAAGAAATAGACCTCGCCATTTTCCTCAACGACTGCCGTCACATACACAATCACCACCGGCACCGGGCTGGTCAGGTTCACCTGCTGATTATCGGGACCGGAATTCATGGCTGCGGTTATGGTCGCTTGCGTCCACTTGGGCTGATCATGCAGCAACCACGTTGCAAGTTCCACTGGTTTTTCCACCCGTATGCATCCATGGCTGAAATCGCGGTGCGCCTCGGAAAACAGTTGCTGCGAGGGCGTGCTGTGCAGATACACATTCTCGTCGTTGGGGAAGATGAATTTCACCAGCCCGAGCGAATTTTCAGGCCCTGGTCGCTGACGCACCAAGAGCTTGCCTGACAGCAATTGCGCCAGAATGCTGCGGGTTACCGCCCCGCGAGTCACAACTCGGCCGTTCTGATCGGTGACCTCGAAATTCTGCCTCGCCAGATACCTTTTATTCTTTCGCAGGGCGGGAACGATTTCAGCGCTGGTAATGTCCTCAGGAACATTCCAATACGGGCGGAAGACGATGTACTTCATCTCTTTTGCAAAGACGGGAGTCTGATCCAACTCCTTTCCGACCACGACATTCATACGCAGGGCAATTTTGTGATCGCTCACGAAGGTCCGCAAGATGTATTCGGGAATGTTTACTACAACCGGCAAATGCGGATAGCCCGCCGGCAGCCATCTCCACCGCTCCAAAGCATCCTCCAGTTGCAGCACGCGATCGCTCAACGGAGTGTTCAGGTGGCGCAATGTTTCCTGGCCCAATACGCCGTCCGCTTGCAATCCGTGTCGGGCTTGGAAGCGCTTGACCGCCTCCACTAGTCTCCCGTCGTAGATGCCTGCTTTTGTATTCACAACCGTGCTTTGCGGCAGATCGCCGCGCAATCGCAGATGCTGACTTAGCTGCTCGATTCCGGGATAGGCACCGCCGATTGCCACGCTTTTCTTTATGCCAGGCAATGGCGCGCCGTGGTCTTGCGATGCAAGCGTCAGATAGGTTTGTAGTACAGCTTCGGTGCGTTTGTAGCCAGCGTACTGGGGCTCAACCGCGTCGAATAACTCAGAGACATTGCTTGCCGCCAGAACCTTTTCTGTAACAAACTCTGGCAGATCGTATTTCCGCTGATCAATCGTGATGCTGAACTCGGAGTGCTCTGGGTTGACACGCCCACTATGCAGGTCAGAGATATACCGCATGGCGCAAACCGTAAGCGCCGCATCGAAACGCGCCTGCGTGTCCGGGTTTCCGGATGAGACCTTTAGCCCACTCAGACGCTGCTTCCAACGCGACGCATCGTAGTCCTCCGGAATCAGCCCTCTTTTCTGGCTACCGGCGAACTCACCAATGACTGCCAGTGCTTGCGGAGATGCTTGCCCGTCGCGAATCCACACTGCCTTATAGTTCGTTGCCTTATACAGCTTCTGAGTACTTTGCCGATAATCAGTGAAGTTTGGCCATCGCAGGTCCTCAAGTGTCCCACTGGCGGTTATCGCCTGCAGTCGCTCGGCGATCGGTTCCGGAGTCTTATTTGCCAGGGCGGTTCTGGGTGCCACTTGTGAACTGCACTCAACCGCAAGCAGCCACGGAAGCAGAAGCAGAATAGTGAGTGTAGCAAGGTGTGTTCTAGCTCGCATTTCCATCTCTTTCAATCCCCTAGCGTTCCTAAGTCTGAGCTGAATTGACCATTTCGGAATTGCGCCAGCTCGTTCCCCTCCGATGAACGGTTGCGTTCGAGAGGCGGGCTGCCCAGCGACTCTACTTGGAGGGCATCTTCGTGCGGATCATAGACTCCACTTGGTTCCACACGCTGGGGTCACACTCGATCTGGGTATGTGCCTTCGAAAACACACGGTCGTACCAGGGATACGCGCCGCAGTTGTAGGCGCTTCCTTGGTAGTCGAAGCGGAAGTTTCCAAGAATATCAGTGCGCGTCGGGTCAGCTGCGCGAATTGCGGTCTGGCCGTGCAGGCGTCCATTGGTTTGGTAGAAATTCACTGCCTGGGCCACATTGGCGGGGATGATCGCGTCATTTTCGTGAATCTTAGAGACGCTATCCACCTGAACGGTAAGTAGCACAGGAATCCCATCACTTTCCAATTTGCGCGCCAGAGTGATCGCCTCCGAGCCGCCCCAGCTATGCCCGTAGATAATAATGCGGGCCTTGCTTTTCTCCTCGAGAGTCAGCGTCTGATCATGGTTCGTATTCAGGAAACTCAGCACCTTCTCCCGTGCCTTCTCCCCGTGGTAGCTCTCAAACGTTTCCACATCCACGCCCAAGGGATAGGCCTTGCGCAGGCGGGCCGCCAGTTGTACCTCGCTGTGCACTAGGTTGTCATGCTTGATGAAGCCTCCGACAAAGCCGATGACGAGAATGTGCGGCGTGGCGGGGAAGACGATGTTTGTGGGCACGTTCGGTGGGCTGGGTTCGCTGCTGTCGGCCACCACGGGAGCCGGTGTGATCATTCTTAATTGGTCCAGCGACATCAGCACACCGCGCCAGTGACCTTGATCTTTCTTGGTCTCGATTGGCAACGAGAGGTCAGAGTAAAAGTCGAGAATGTTTGCGCGAAGCGCGGGAGACGTTTGATCGAACTGCCGTTCTGAAAGCTGCGTAAGTAGCTTCGCATAAGTCTCGTCAGTCAGCGAATATTCTGCTGCCTTGGTTAGGTTGCCACTATCAAGGTCACGATTCGGCAGCACGAGGCTGTCCGCACGGACAGCTTCCAGAAAGCCCCGGTATTGATCGACGGTGGCATCGATGCTCTTGATATACAGATCTTCTGTTTTAGCGGTTGGATTATTAAACGCCATCCCTTTCAGCGGACCGATTTTAGGAATGTATCGAAGAAAGATTGCTGCCATGCGCGTGCCAAAGCCTGGCTTCACATAGTCTTTTCCCCATTCCTTTTCGTAGCCTGTACGCGAAAGACGAAAAAGGAATTTCCGGCGCGCGAAGTTCGGCGTTTCGTGCATTAAATCCTTTTTATGCGTTTGCAGCGCTACGTTGGTCATTTCTGGAATCATGCGGCTGATGGCGAAACGGTAGGAACCCACCGCGAGATCTTCGTGGGTAAGTACGTCTTTCAACTCCATCCCGTAGACGACGGGAAAGACGCGTTCCAGTAAAGGTTTGGATACCTTAAATCCAATGAAATCGTGGTATTGCTGCGAAGCATAGCGATTCTTGGCGACCTGCACGGTGTCGAAACCAAACTCCGTTTTTAGATGTGCCGTCCTGTCCTGGGCATAACGGACCGATCGGCCGAACTTCGCCTCCAGTTTTGGATACTCGATCGCGACGGATTGGTTGACTGCGGGGTGACCGGCAATGTCCGCGGCATAATGTGACAATGCACCGATCGCAAATGCGTATTCATTGACATCGCGGCTCTGGATCAGCATTTCGCGAACCAAGTCTCCGCTGCGGACGTAATGCACAAGGTCGCTGAATTCTGTGCTGCCGAAGGGATAGTAGCCGAGGTCCTGGATGACGGCACCCCCATAGGCGTAGGCATGTGCTTCTTTGATTTGCTCGTCCGACAACCCTGGGTACCGCTGGAGCAGGAGTGGCTTGATCTCACCGGCCCAGAGCAGGTCCACGATTTCTTCATGCGTTAGGACGGAGTACGCAGGCGAACTGACATTGAGCATGAGGATGACGAGCAGAAGCATCCCGCCACGGAGAGCGAGCAGGCGCCAAATGTCGGCACTAACAGAGCGGCCCATGTTCAAATACGCCCAAGAAGCAATAGAATGACCACGATGAGGAGGACCAATCCCAAGCCTCCGGTTGGGTAGTAACCCCAATTCTTACTGTGTGACCATCTTGGTAGCACACCAAGTAAGGCTAAAACCAGAATCACTATCAATACAGTTCCGAGCATGTCACACTCCTTGTTTGGCGTTTGCAGATTCCACATGCAGTTCCTCTGTTGCCGCCAAGTTCCGATAGAGTCACTACGAAGCACGTACTAAGGCCCGTCTTCAGTCAGCAGAGTAACAATGACAGGTTCAGATCCACACGGCTGAGCTCTATTGCTCAGCCGGAGAGATAGGGGTTACGGCCGGCGTTATCGGTACGGGAACTCGCCGCTTGTTTCGTAGGCGATACCTGGAGAACCGACTGCCCACTGGGTGGGATACAGTCGTGGATGGTGCTTGCAGCAAGGTTCAACGCACCGGCGGTTTCGCGAGTAATCGAGCCCGAACTGACCAATTTGTCGATAGGCTCAGGAACGCCACGGCTCCCGGGACAACGCCTGGTGCTTTCTCGTTCACTTCGGAGCAATCGGAACCGGTCGCTTTTGCTGACTCCTGTGCCTAAGAACATAGGCAGAGAAGAAACCGGCGGTGCTGAGGCCCAGTTCGAGCGCCCGCTGCAGCAGCCTCAAGGGCGGGGCCGCAAATAGTTCGTAAAGTAAAGTTCTCATTGGATGATCCATATCGGACTTCAGGGTAGCAAGACGTGATGAATACGTCTGAGCAATCAAGCTCACATCAAGGCTAAGAAGCAGCGCCGCTTGGCGGTGAGCTATTTTGCACAGATTAAGTTTTGCGGGGGCTCTACCATACTCTCTGATCGAGGTACTAAGGAGAGTCGAATGAAATCCAAGAAGCTATCTGCCGCCGTTCTAGGCTTGCTCGTTGTTCTAGCCATCTCCTTGCCCACAATGGCGCAGAGCACGCAATCCAACACCACAATGCCCCAAGATTCACAGCAAGCCGTCTCTCAGACCACCACAACAACCACCACGACACAGGGCACCCCAGCCCCTGCCGCCATCCCGCAGGACTCGGCTGCCCCTGTCGCAACTGCGCAGGACACCACCGCTCCCGACACCAACACTCCCATGACCAAGGGGGAAATGAAAGACCAAAGGAAGCAACAGAAGGAGCAGGAAAAGTCTGCCAAAGCGGATGCCGCGGCCGAGAAAGACCATGCCAAAGCCATGAAGGCCGACGCTAAGGCGATGAAGGAAGAGCACAAATCCACCGATGCCACCGAGAAAGCCGATGCTCCTCAGTAGTCCCGAAGGCCAGGATACAGGAGATGGCGCAGGTGGACATCCGATCCTTGATTGCCTTCCGGATCAGCGCCATCATTGCCTTCGTCTGACGATCTGGCGCGTTGCCGCATCATCTGCCGGACAGATGGCATACAGGAATTGTCCGTCAGACTTGGCGCACAGGCTCCATCGCAGAAGAAGAGACTCAGGCCGGGGGTGCAGTAGAATACTGAGAAAGAATCAGCACTCTGCGAAATAGCGAGTGGCAGAAAGCCGTGTGCTTCTAAAGAATAAGGAGACTGAGATGACGCACTTGAAACTTCAAGCAGCCCTCGATGAACTGGAACGGCTCTGCGACACGCTGAAGGGATTCAAGGAGCGCAATGGTGGCACGCTGCCTAATCCCGACAGTGACGCTGGCCGCGCACAATCCGCGCTGGAGACTTTTACCAGCGAACTGCGCAAGTTGAACATTGGCAAGGTACTCGATCACAAGGTATAGCCGACGAATGCGGTTGCAGGTTAAGGCTCAAAGCGATGGTCACACAGATAGACGAACGGCTATTCCTCGGAGACGGGCTTGACGCTAAGCTGCTCCAGTCCGAGAATCCGCTGAACATTAAAGCAGTGGTGAACGTGGAAAACGATCCAGACGAACCAGTGGACGGAATTAACAATGTTCACGTCCCCATGATGGATGATGGGACCGTCCCTGCGGAGGCTTTCGATGCTGCCCTCAATGCCATTGCCGAAAACCTGCGTAGTGGCCCGGTATTGGTGCACTGTGCCATGGGGGCCAGCCGCAGTGTCGTTGTTGTCGCCTTGCATTTGGCCTTAACCGAAGACATTTCGTTTGAAACCGCCTTGCAGCGGGTCAAGAAGCTTCGTGTGCAGGCCGACCCGGCTCCTGAGACTGTGGACTGTGGCAAGCGATACCTGAGCCAGTGTAATCATCAAGAAGCCATCGCCGTTCCTGCTCACTAGCCAGTACGGTGCTGATGTTCATCAATTTGATTCAATCCGCAACGAAGAAACACCGCGGGAGCATCACTGCCATGCTGCTCCCTTTGGGCGCGTTCGGTTTGTTCTTCTTTGGCATTCTGGACAGTTTGCCCCTGCCCATCTTTGCCGGCTCTGACATCCTGATCGCCATCCTCGCAGCGAGTCACCGCAATTCATGGTATGAGTACGCAGCCGTCGCGACAGCAGGTTCCCTGATTGGGGCGTATGTCACGTTCAAGCTGGCACGTCGAGCAGGTCTTGCATATCTGCACAGTAAATTCGGTAGCGGTCGTGTGCCAATCATCCTCAAATTGTTCGCCAGGTGGGAAACCGGGGCTCTCGTTGTTGCCACGGCCATCCCATTCTTCCCCGCCAGCGTGTTCTTCGCAGCCGCAGGTGCTTCCAACTACCGCATGCGGAAATATTTCACCGTAGTCGTGCTCTGCCGGGCTTTGCGCTATTCATTTCTTGCAATCCTCGCCGACCATTATGGAAATCAGTTCATCCATGTGCTCCGGCACCCAGCGCAGTATTGGGTCTGGCTGTTGCTCGTCGTCGCGTTCATTGCCGGTGTAGCCACCATTGGGGCTGTAATAAATAAGCGAATAGCCGCACCCCCAGCGGATTGAAATAGAAAGTAGTTCGGCGACTTTTCGACACTCCGAGCAATACAGCGACTATGAGCCCTAAGCTACTGCCCCATGGGATCCTTCTGACGGGTTGCTTTCACGCCCTTCAGAATCCCAACTCCGATCATTACGATTGCGCCTACTGCAATCCAGTGCGCAGGCAAGTGCAGCAGGTGCGCCGCATATATCAGACCACCGATTACGATCGCGAATCCAATCGAGTAAAGTCCGAATGACATAACTTCTCCTTGGGAATAAACCCCGCAACTCTACCGCGACGAGCTGGCTCTCTGGTTTTCGACTTACACATCGTTCACGGCCTGCTCCACATTGGCACCGTTGTGGATACCGGCTCAGCACAGCGCGCGTGATCGTGTTTGTCCTCTGGACGAGCCTGACAGTCCTTCGTCACAGTTTCCATGGTAGGAAAATGGCAGCTGGATATCTGATCACTTTTAGACACTATGCATGTTTATTCCTGCAGCTGCCAGTTGACCGTAGAGATGGCAATAATGCGGAGATGTGCGCCAGCCGAGCTTCGGGTTGATGTTGCGCCCGGATTAGCGACGTGACGATGTGTTTTCTGTTCGGACTTGACTCTACTGATCAATGTTGCACGGACGGCAAAACAAACGCGTTGGTATATATAAGCGGCTGATAAATTGTGTTCTTCACAAAGTGCAAGGACACCCGGAGTTTCGCATTAGCTCCGGCGCGTCAGGACGAGATACGTGCTACTTCATTTAAATCAGCTTTCGGCAGCTGCTTAGTAGGTTGATGGCCAGTTCTACCAAACAAGCCGGCGAGGAGCAAGTAGATGATGGCCCAACCGACTTCAATGCTAAATCCTATTACCAGAATCACTACGAAAGCAGTCCAGAGCACTTTTTGCCTCCCTCAGTCGCCAGTCACTCTGAACCGTCGCATTTCTGAAGACTTGCGGTCTGCCCAATATTGCTCAACTTGGACATATATCTGCGAAATAGAATCTTGCACGTATCGGACGGGCATTTAGAAAGCAATGAGTGCAAGACGGCGGCCTTGAAATCTCACGTAGCACTCGACGAACTCGAACGGTTGGGCGAGACCGTAACGGGATACGAGGCGGCGGCACACTCCCTGATACAGACAGTGACGTTAGCGGGTGCACTCTCCCCTGTGGTTTCCCATCGCCACTGTGCAATAGTGACCAGTTTTTCCGGTTGCCCGCTGTCAATATTGGGACTGAGGCGCGGCTTGTTGATTTGAGAATGGCGGCAAGCGCCTAAGGAGAGTAGGCATGTCTAAAGAAAATTCAGTTGTTGCAATATATCACACGCATACAGGTGCGGATGAAGCGGTGAAAGAGCTTCAGCGTGGTGGAGTCGACATGCATAAACTGTCGATCGTCGGCAAGGGTTACCACACAGATGAGCAGGTGGTGGGCTACTACAACACCGGTGACCGCATGAAGTATTGGGGCAAAACGGGTGCCTTCTGGGGCGGATTTTGGGGACTTCTATTCGGTTCTGCTCTTTTCATGATTCCGGGCATCGGCCCGGTCTTAGCCGCGGGACCAGTGGTTGCGTGGATCGTAGCGGCGTTGGAAGGCGCGGTGGTTGTGGGAGGGGTTAGCGCGCTCGGTGCCGGCCTATACAGCATCGGAATTCCCAAGGACAGTATTGTGAAGTATGAAACTGCGCTCCGCACGGATCAATTTCTGGTGATCGCCCACGGGACGGCTGCAGAAGTGGCCAGGGCAAAAGACATTATCGAAGCCACGAATCCTGCCGAGTGCACGGTACATGCCGTCGAAACCCTGGCGGCATAGCTGCACGGATGATGGGACTATTGCGTAATCGCGCAGCGTGAATGGCGTGCAGGTCGGCCCGCGCTATGCTGGAGGTATAAGTTGACGAGAAGAGTTCTTTTCGTGGTTTTTGTTTCCGCACTCCTTCTGTCACTGTCGGCTTGCGGCAGCGGCAAGCTTGGCAGTCCTGGCGGCATTGATAGCAGCCTCGGCTCAAACGGTTGCAACCTTGGCGGTAACGGCGGCAGCATCGATAGCCTCGGCGGCATCGGTGCCGACGGTAGTGCTAGGTCAATTTCAATACACCCGCCAAATCAGCAGATGTAACGGCTTCGCCATCGTTATCTATCGCAGTGGGCAGCACAAGGCGGTTCACGGCCAAAACAAGGAATGCCGCCGCACTGGCATTTCGTTCAACCAGCAGCGCATCAAGCGTGGCTAGTCCTCCAGTCGTGCTGAGCACTTGCGTTGCTTTGAGACCACAAATGGGGCTGCCAAGCGCAGCCATCAAGAAGTTCGACAGGTGAGCTATCTTGCACAGCCACGGTCGCTCATCTCTGTCATCTTTTAACCTCCTGAGTGTGTCGAGGGTCTGGCAGCCGCTAGTCCAGAGCTTCCATTCTCGCGTCGTACGGTGGGAAATTAACATTTCACACCAGAGCGGGCACATCCAGTCACACTGGGTATCCATCATCCGTTTGTGTCGCAGAAACATCGGGCGGACACGATTCGACCCTAACAGATCATGCCAACACCTCACGGATGAGAGGCGTTGGGCCCAAAGTGCGAAAGGTCGAAGTCATGCCGTTAATCCAACTTGTGGAAGTCTTGATCGTGGTCGGTGTCGTTCTGTGGCTGGTGAATCGTTTCATTCCAATGCAGGCCACCATCAAATCAATCCTCAACGCAGTGGTAGTCATTTCTGTTGTCTTGTGGATCCTGAATGTTTCTGGACTCCTTCATTCTTTCTCGCGGATCCGCGTTGGACCGTGAACTGTGAAGTCATGAGAACAGGTCAACAAGGCTAAACGCAGCAACCAACATCGATACAACACAACACAGCAGACCTCTGCTTGAAGGGCACACCTTGAATACCAAGTACTTGCTGGCAGCTGGAATTGTCATCAGTCTGAGCGCGTTTGCTCAGACCAACTCTCAAACCATCGTCGTTGAACACATGAGTCACACACCTACATTCAGGGTCAACGTAATCAGCCGGAGCGTGCTCGCGGTTAACTACGAGCATCGCAGCGGATCGACGCATGTAGATTTTGCGGGAACCGACCTGATGCCATCAGCAAATGGTGAGGCCAAAGTTGAAAGTGAGCGTGGATCGATTAAGATCCGGGCGGAGTTTGGCAACCTGCAGAGTCCGAAGTCCTTCGGCAATGAATACTTGACGTATGTTCTCTGGGCAATTTCGCCCGAGGGGCGTGCAGTGAATCTGGGCGAAGTACTCGTAGGCGGTAATGACCGCAGCAAACTTGAGGTCACTACTGACCTTCAGTCGTTCGCTCTGATCGTTACCGCGGAGCCATACTATGCAGTTCGCCAGCCCAGCAACGTTGTCGTGCTCGAAAACGTCGTTCGCGATGACACCAAGGGAACCACACAATCGGTGAATGCAAAATATGAACTGATGGAGCGCGGGGGATATATTCCCACCGGCTACAACTTCGATCCGGTGATTCTAAACGCCAGATTGCCGTTGGAATTCTTTGAAGCGCGTAACGCTTTGCGCATCGCACAATCCGAGGGCGCCGAGACGTACGCCAGCAACAGCTACCAGCGCGCCGTTCAGTTGATGAACACCGTGGATGGGTATGCGACCATGAAGCACATCGAGCGAAAGCAGTTAATCGCCGTCGCCCGCGACGAAGTACAAACTGCCGAAGATGCGCGCGAGATTGCGGTAAAGAAGATTGTCGACCTGCGCCTCGCGGAAGAGCAGCAAGCTTCAGCCAATGCTCTGGCAACATCGCAGGGGCAGGCGAATGACGCGGTCCGGCTGAGAGATCAGGCCCTGTCTGACGCGGCAAGCGCACAGGCGGCAAAGATGAAAGCTGACTCTGATGCGATGGCCGCGCAGACCGCCAAGACTCAGGCACAGTCGGACGCCGCGACGGCGCGAAACGAAGCTTCGGATGCGCAATCCGCCACGGCACAAGCGAAAGCAGACATGGCGGCGAACCAAGCTGCATCCGCGTCTGCCCTTGCCGCGGCACAGGCGGACGCAGAGACGTCTCGATTAGCCGCACTGCAACAGGCGGACGCCGATAAGGCTGCGTTGCGTGCGAAAATATCCAACCAACTGAATCTGATCCTTGAGACACGCGACAGCGCTCGCGGGCTCATCGTGAGTATGTCGGATGTCTTGTTTGACACCGGAAAATACTCATTGAAGTCGGGTGCAAGGGAGAAGCTGGCGAAAGTCGCAGGAATCTTGTTGGCATATCCGGGCCTCAATATTGCCGTTGGTGGCTACACGGACAATGTTGGCGGCGATGAGATGAATCAGAAACTCTCCGACCATCGCGCCGGAGCGGTGCGTGACTATCTTGTTCAGCAGGGCGTAGCAAATGGCTCAGTCAGTGCGGAAGGTTTCGGCAACACATTGCCGGTAGCCTCCAATGAAAACTCAGCCGGACGTCAGCAGAACCGGAGAGTGGAACTGGTTGTGTCTGGAGAAGCCATCGGTGCCACGGCCAACGTAACAACCGGTAGCCTTCGCTAAAGAAGGTTTGCAAATAAGCGGTAACGAGGTAACACAAATGAAAGCACTTGGAATCACGAGTACAGCTTTGCTGGCACTGCTTCTCGCAGTCGCCGCCCCTGCCTGGGCGCAGGGACACGAGCAGGAACAGAAAGACAAGCCTGCCCAGCAGGAAGAGAAGAAAGTGCAACCCGAGAAGTCAGCAAAGCAGGGACAAAAACCTGCGGCGCAGCAAGGGAAGAACACTAAGCCCGCAGGGAAAAACACACAACAACACGCGGTGCGAACTCAGCCCAAGCAGGTACAACAAGCCCGCGGCGGCCGCATTCCCGACGACCGCTTTAAGGCCAATTTTGGACGGCAGCACACGTTTCGTGTCAGCAAAGGCGATTATGGTAACCGCCGCTTCCAATATGGCGGCTATTCGTTCGGATTCGTTGGCGGGTGGCCCAGCAATTGGCTCTACACGCAAAACGTGTATGTGGTCGAGATTAACGGCGTCTATTACCTGTGTAACCCAATGTATCCCGGGGTAAACATTGCACTCAGCGTCGTGCTGTAGCGGCCTGTCTGGGGTGCCTTGAGGCGCAGCAGGCTTTATTCAGCGCGAGCCCACTCTCTGGGCTTGCGCTTTTTTTGTGTTACCAGCCACAGGTCATCTGGGGAATATCGAGCAGTCGACGTGACGGAAATACGTAAGCGTGGCGTGATGGCCGTGTAGACGTTGGCTGATCCAAGCGGCATTCTTCTCTTGTGGCGCGGCCCGAAGCCGTGTTCCCAAAGAGGAGAGTATGGAAGCTGTTGCTAATCCTGTTT
>Ga0181525_10000360_pt1 | contig 40509 bp, 47 predicted proteins | sample PEATcosm2014_Bin_48_FD_121100 | JGI IMG/M metagenome (GOLD analysis project Ga0181525, IMG submission 121100) | Peatland microbial communities from MTU Mesocosm Facility, Houghton, MI, USA - PEATcosm2014_Bin06_10_metaG | ecosystem: Environmental > Terrestrial > Soil > Wetlands > Peat | place... | reverse complement strand
GACTTCGAGCGTTACGCTATGACCGTCGCCGCCTTCGTCCGCCTCGCCATGATCCGCATCATGCTCAGGCGCCTTGCTGCAAACGCCTCATCATGAATCCAAACTTCCCGGATGGGCTCTTAGGACGCTTTCAGTTAGGACGCTTTCAGTCGAGACGGCTGGCTTAGCTGCGCCGCTCCGCTGTCCAGGAGCCCGAGCAGGTCTCGGTCTTCCAGGAGCCGGCGCCGGCATTGGCGTCGAGGCGGCCCGAGCCGGCGGCGTGCGTTTCGCCATGGCTTAACATTACCTTCACCACGCCATTGGCCGCCACCTTGCCGCTGACATTGATGGCGATGTCGCCGCCGTTGGCGAGCACGCCATGGTCGATGCGCATGGGATAACGATAGCTGGCGATGCAATCGCCCTTCGCGGTCGTGATCGAGACACTCCACACACCGTCGTAGCGCGGCATGGCGAAACCGGTTGTGCTGCCGAGCGTGACCGAAGCCGCAACCAACGCCGCTGCGCCAAACCGGCTGTTCTTGCGCAAGGAATTCATGGAAACCCCCTGTATTTTTGGGCGGTGCCGCCCGTTTATGGCCTGTGTCGAGTGCGGAGCGGGCTAATGCGTATAACCACGTTCTGCAGGCGCTAACCTTGTAGGAGATAAAAGTTCAAACGAGGTTGATGGCGATCACAAAATTGTCGGTTTTGGGCGGGCGGCCGGGGGTCAGTGGCGGTCGTCGCCGGCGCCATGGTGCGGTTCGTCGTAGCCATGCCGGCTTGAGTAAAACAGCAACGCCATCAATCCGCAGCCGATGATCAGCGAAAAGAAAATGCCTGCGCCCATCGCCACATAGCGAATGGCCGGCATTGGCGGGCCGGCGAGTGCGAGCCAGGCACTCGCCGCGTACCAGAGTGCCGCCGCCAACATGATGGCGAGCGCGACAACGAGCGCGAAGAGGCCCAGACGGTTGCGGTTTTCCGGTTGCACGATGGTAAACATAGGTTTCTTGCGGCCATCTTGCCATGAGCCGCGCGGCACCATGAAAGCCGCCGATCAGGCGCCTTTGCGCAGGAACACGTAGTCTGCGGAATAGGGCACGCTTCGGAACGCACCGGCTTGATCGCAGGCGCCCGACAGCGCGCCCCCGGACGTATTGATCCGTTGCACGACATCGACGTTGGCGAGCGTGCCGCTGCCGCGCCGGGCGACGACGTCGAGTTTGAGCCAGGCGACGTCGCTTGCGCTCGCGCCTGGAGCGGAGGCGGCGACCTTGCCGGTCACCGCGCTGCCGTCCGCATGTTCCCAGTTCGGACCGGCGTAATGCCGCCCGACCGTCTTGCCATCGAGGATCAGCGTGGCGATCGGCTCACGGAACGCCCATTGCAGCTTGCCGTCGCCGCCGGCTTTGCATTCGTAAAGCTGCGCGCCCTCGGCATGAAGCGTGACGACCGGCATCGCATCGGCCGCGGCGATGGCGGCGGGCATTTGCGCTTGCGCGACGCCCGGGGTCGCGGCGATCGCCGCGCACCCCATCGCCAGCCAAAAATTGACCTTGCGCATACCCGTCGCCTCCGCCCAGTTCGTTAAGCCATAGCTTTGTGCAGATTCTCGTCGACCTTGTCGAGGAAGCCGGTAGTGGTCAGCCACTTCTGATCGGGCCCGACCAGAAGCGCCAGATCCTTGGTCATAAATCCGGACTCCACCGTAGCGACGGTGACCTTTTCCAGCGTGGTCGCGAAGTTCGCCAGCGCGGCATTGTTGTCGAGCTTGGCGCGATGCGCGAGCCCGCGCGTCCAGGCAAAGATCGAGGCGATAGAATTGGTCGAAGTCTCATGGCCCTGTTGGTGCTGGCGGTAATGCCGGGTCACCGTGCCGTGTGCAGCCTCGGCTTCGACGATTTTGCCGTCCGGCGTCGTCAGCACCGAGGTCATCAGCCCGAGCGAGCCGTAGCCTTGCGCCACCGTATCGGACTGCACGTCGCCATCGTAGTTTTTGCAGGCCCACACATAGCCGCCCGACCATTTGAGCGCCGCGGCCACCATGTCGTCGATCAGGCGATGCTCGTAGGTCAGTTTCTTCTCGGCGAATTTGTCCTTGAACTCCTTGTCGAACACTTCCTGGAAGATATCCTTGAAGCGCCCGTCATACACTTTCATGATGGTGTTCTTGGTCGAGAGATAAAGCGGATAGCCGCGGGTCAAAGCGTAGTTCATCGACGCGCGCGCGAAGTCGTAAATCGACTGGTCGAGGTTGTACATCGACATGGCAACGCCGGCGCCGGGAAATTGAAACACCTCGCGTTTGATCTCGGCGCCGTCGTCGCCGACGAAGGTGAGATAAAGCCTGCCCTTGCCGGGAACCTTGATGTCGGTGGCGCGGTATTGATCGCCGTAGGCGTGGCGGCCGATGATGATCGGCTTGGTCCAGCCGGGAACCAGGCGCGGCACGTTCTTGCAGATGATCGGTTCGCGGAAGATGACGCCGCCTAGAATGTTGCGGATGGTGCCGTTGGGCGAGCGATACATTTCGTGCAGGTTGAATTCCTTCACCCGCGCTTCGTCCGGCGTAATGGTGGCGCATTTCACCGCCACGCCGACCTTCTTGGTCGCTTCGGCTGCATCGACGGTAATCTGATCGTGCGTCTCGTCGCGCTTTTGGATGCCGAGGTCGAAATAAAGGAGATCGATGTCGAGATAAGGGTGGATCAGCTTTTCCTTGATCTTATGCCAGATGATCCGGGTCATCTCGTCGCCGTCCATTTCGACGACTGGATTGGCCACCTTGATTTTCGCCATGGGAGTTAAGGACCTTTGCCGCGCGCAACCGTCGGGAAGCGGCAGGGACGATGCGCGTTTGAAAATGCGCCCCCGCCGCGCCGGCGGCGTCGCTATAGCATCCGCGCCGCGGCGGAGAAAGCGGCTCGGGGCGGGATCGCGGCGCTGCCTTTTCCGTGGGCCTTGGCTATACCGAGGACGCCATGCCCGGAGCCGGAACCGACAGCACCAAGGAATGGACGGCCGTTGCCGGACCCATCGTGATCCTGGTCGAGCCGCAATTGCCGGAGAATATCGGCGCGGCGGCCCGCGCCATGGCGAATTTCGGGCTGTCGCGGCTACGGCTCGTCAATCCGCGGCAGGCTTTTCCCAATGCCAGGGCGCGCGTGATGGCCGCCGGGGCCGATCGCATTCTCGACGGCGCCGAGCTTTACGACAGCTTTGCAGCGGCGATCGCCGATTGCAGCTTTGTCGTCGGCGCGACCGCGCGCGCCCACGACCAGGCGAAGCCGGTCGTCGGCGCCGCCGAGGCGGCAGCGCTGATCGCGCCGCGCGTTGCGGCGGGCGAAAACGTTGCGGTCGCTTTCGGCCGCGAGCGCAACGGACTTGAGAACGATGAGATCGCGCTCGCCGATCGCATCCTGACACTGCCGGTCAATCCGGCCTTTGCCTCTCTCAATCTGGCGCAGGCGGTCGTGATTGTCGGTTACGAATGGTTCAAGCTTGCCGGCGGTGGGACATTGCCTTTCGCCATGCCCGAAAAATCCGCGCCGGCCCCGAAACAGCAGTTGCTCGCCTTCTTCGCGGCGCTCGAACGCGAACTGGAGAAGGTCGAGTTCTTTCGTCCGCCGGACAAGCGCGAGACCATGCAGATCAATCTGCGCAACATCTTCAACCGCATGGCACCGACGCGGCAGGACATTCAGACGCTGCACGGCGTTATCATGGCGATTGCCGAGGGGCGCAAAGGACCGGCGCGCGGCGGCGTGCTCGACGGCGAGGAGGCGCAGATGCTGCGCACGCTCCTTGCCGAACACGGCGGCGGGCGCGTGCCGTCCGAGCGCGGTCCGGTGCGCGGGCTGGCGCGGCTTTTACGACGCAATCCCACCGACGCCGAGCGTGCGCTTTGGCAGGCGCTGGTGAACGACCGCCGCTTTGCCAACCGCGGCTTTAAGCGGCAGACGCCGATCGGTCCGCACATTTGCGATTTCGTTTCGTTTCCGCTGCGCGCGGTGGTCGAGCTTGTCCCGGCCGACGAAGATGGTGCTGCCGCAACGATGCGCGCCGATCGACGCGCTTGGCTCATCGAACGCGGCTATAAGATCGTAGCTGTACCGTCAGCCGATGTAGAAGCCGACATCGCCGCAGCGCTGACCCGCATTGAGCGGGCGCTCCAGTGAAGCGCCCAAGCCTTGGTGAAAACGCGCAGGGCAGTGCGGGCTTTAAGCTTTGAGCACCTTGATGGCGGCGCCGACGCCGGCGCGCAGCATGGCAAGATCGCTCATCACCGCAAGAAAGCGCATGCCGCGTTTGCCCAGCGCCACCGCGCGTCCGGCGCTATGGCAAAAAGCGCCGGGAATTTTGCCTGCTTTTTGCGCGGCCGCGACGATGCGATCGAGTTCGCGCTCGACCTCCGCAGATTGCGGGTCGAGCGTCTTGCCGTCGGAGAGCGCGATCGAGAGATCGGACGGCCCAAGGAACAATCCGTCGATCCCCGGCGTGTCGATGATGGCGTCGAGATTGGCAAGCGCGGTGCGGGTCTCGATCATGGCAAGCGTAATCACGTGGTCATTGGCCTCGCGTAGATAAACCGATTGGTCGGCGACGCCGGCCAACATGGTCACGCGATGCGGCCCCCAGCTGCGCTCGCCAAGCGGCGGATATTTGGCCGACGCAGCAAAGGCGCGGGCGTCGGCTGCGGTATTGATCATCGGCGCGATCAAACCTTCGGCGCCGAAATCAAGGACGCGCGAGGCGAGCGCAAAATCGCTGACCGGCACGCGCACGATCGGCGCCGCGCCGCTTTGGCGCACCGCCGCGATCCCGGCCAGAAGCGAAGCCACATCCCATAATCCGTGCTGCGCCTCGAGCGTGACCGCGGCGAAGCCTTCGCGGCCGAGCATTTCGGCGACCAGTGGATAGGGCAGGCTGCACCAGCCGCTGAACACGGTTTCGCCCGCGTGCAGCCGGCGGGCGAGCGTGAGGGCGGGGATGGCCATGGATTTTTTGCCGCGTCGTTTGGCGCTTAAAGAGGAGGGCAGTCCGGGCTTACTTGCCGGCTTGTATGTCGGCAGCCGCCTTGGCCATCAGTTCGTCCATGACCCGGCTGATCTGGTGATCGGACTGGACAACACCTTTGGCATCGAAATCCGTGCGGATCTTGCGCATCACGTCCTGCTCGCCGGGCTCTTCGAGATCGACGACGGCGACGGACTTGGCGTAGGCGTCCGCTTCGGCGCCGCTCATCCCCAGTTTTTCCGCCGCCCACAGGCCGAGAAGTTTGTTGCGGCGCGCAGTGGCCTTGAACCGCAGCTCCTCGTCGTGCGCGAATTTCTGCTCGAAGGCCTCCTCGCGCTTGTCGAATGTCGTCATGCCGGTCGCCTCGATGCTGACTGGAACTGCTTGTAAAGCTGCGCCTTGCATATAGGAGGGCACCCCGTCAAGGCAACCGTACACATACTCAACATCGCCGTTGCGGCGAAGGCCGCGCGGGTCTATGTCGATTGTACTCCGCGTCGCGTTCAGCTAGCTTTCACCCTCGCGGAGGGGCGGCGTTTGAGTCGCACGCCCATTGCCGTCGCCGCGGACCACGACAACAGACTTGGAGCCCCGGCAATCCAATGGATTTCACAAAGCCACGGTATACGCCGATGAGCCGCCGTCGCCGCATCTATGAAGGCAAGGCGAAAGTCCTCTACGAAGGACCCGAGCCTGGCACCTTGATCCAGCATTTCAAGGACGACGCGACCGCCTTCAACGCCAAAAAGCACGAAGTCATCGAGGGCAAGGGCGTCCTCAACAACCGCATCTCCGAATACGTTTTCCAGCACCTCAACGACATCGGCGTGCCGACGCACTTCATCCGCCGGCTCAACATGCGCGAGCAGCTTATTCGCGAGGTCGAGATCATTCCGTTGGAAATCGTGGTGCGCAACGTCGCCGCCGGTTCGCTGTCGCAGCGGCTGGGCATCGAGGAAGGCACGCAACTGCCGCGCTCGATCATCGAGTTCTATTACAAGAACGACCAGCTCAATGATCCGATGGTGTCGGAGGAACACATCACCGCGTTCGGCTGGGCGACGCCGCAGGAGATCGACGACATCATGTCGCTTGCGATCCGCGTCAACGACTTTCTGTCCGGGCTGTTCCTCGGCGTCGGCATCCGGCTGGTCGATTTCAAGATGGAGACCGGGCGGCTGTGGGAAAACGACATGATGCGCATTGTCGTAGCCGACGAGATTTCGCCGGATTCCTGCCGCTTGTGGGACATCAAGTCGAATGAGAAGCTCGACAAGGACCGCTTCCGCCGCGACCTTGGCGGCCTGCTCGAGGCCTATACCGAGGTCGCCAAGCGGCTCGGCATCATGAGCGAAGGCGAGCGGCCGCAGGGCGCCGGTCCCATCCTGGTCAAGGGCTGACGCAAGGGGCGCGGAGCGCTGTTATGAAGGCCCGCGTCTTTGTCACGCTGAAATCCGGCATTCTCGATCCGCAGGGCAAGGCGATCGAAGGCGCGCTGCGTTCGCTCGGCGTCAGCGGCGTGGCGAGCGTCCGCCAGGGCAAGGTGTTCGACATCGAAATCGAAGGCGCCGACCGGGCCGGCGCCGAAGCTGCCCTGAAGGCCGCCGCGGAAAAGCTTCTTGCCAATACGGTGATCGAGAACTACCGGGTCGAGGTCACCGGCTGATGCCGGCGCGGCGGGCAGGAGCGCGATGAAATCTGCGGTTCTCGTCTTCCCCGGTATCAATCGCGAACGCGACATGGCCCGCGCCCTGCGGCTCATCTCCGGCCGGGAACCGGCGCTGGTCTGGCACGCCGAGACGGAACTGCCGCCCGGCACCGATCTCGTCGTCATCCCTGGCGGCTTTTCCTACGGCGATTATCTGCGTTGTGGGGCGATCGCGGCGCGGGCCCCGATCATGGACGCGGTGCGCGCCTTCGCTGCCGGAGGCGGCCTGGTGCTGGCGGTTTGCAACGGCTTTCAAATCGCCTGCGAAGCTGGCCTGCTCCCCGGCGTGCTGATGCGCAATTCGCAGCTCCGCTTTATCTGCCGCGACGTCTATCTGCGCGTCGAGCGCTCGGATACCCCTTTCACACGCGGCTACAATGCCGGGCAGGTGATCCGCGTGCCGGTGGCGCATGGCGAAGGCAATTACATCGCCGACGGCGAAACCATCGCCCGGCTGGAAGGCGAGGGCAGGGTGCTGTTCCGCTATTCCGCGCCGGACGGCATCATCGATCCGAACTGGAACCATAATGGAGCCATCAACGCCATCGCCGGCATCGTCAACGAGCGCGGCAACGTGCTCGGCATGATGCCGCATCCGGAAAACCACGTCGAAGCGGCAATGGGCCGGACCGATGGCCGCGGCCTGTTCGCGGGCCTTGTGGATCACTTCAAACTGGCGGCGTGACAACCCTCTGACCATATGGGAGAGGGTCGAAGGGATTGAGCGCCTGCACGTGATTTCCAACCAACCTGCCATTACCGCGAAACTGATTGCCGAGCACGGGCTCAAGCCCGATGAGTACGAGCGCCTCGTCAAGCTGATCGGCCGCGCGCCGACTTTCACCGAACTCGGCATCTTCTCGGCGATGTGGAACGAGCATTGCTCGTATAAATCCTCCAAAATCCATCTGCGCACGCTGCCGACCAAGGCGCCGTGGGTGATCCAGGGCCCGGGCGAGAATGCCGGTGTAATCGACATCGGCGACGGGCTCGCCGTCGTTTTCAAGATGGAGAGCCACAACCACCCGAGCTACATCGAGCCGTATCAGGGCGCCGCCACCGGCGTCGGCGGTATTTTGCGCGACGTGTTTACCATGGGGGCGCGGCCAATCGCCTGCTTGAACGCGCTGTCTTTCGGCGATCCGGATAATGCAAGAACGCGTCACCTTGTGTCCGGGGTCGTCGCCGGCATCGGCGGCTATGGTAATTCTTTCGGCGTCCCCACGGTCGGCGGCGAGATGCGCTTTCATCGCCGCTATGACGGCAACTGTCTGGTCAACGCCATGGCGGTCGGCATCGCCGAAAAAGACAAGATCTTCTATTCCGCCGCATCGGGCGTCGGCATGCCTATCGTTTATCTCGGTTCGAAAACCGGCCGCGACGGCATCCACGGCGCCACCATGGCGTCGGCCGAATTCGGCGCCGACGCCGATGAGAAGCGACCGACGGTTCAGGTCGGCGATCCGTTCTCGGAAAAGCTTTTGCTCGAAGCTTGTCTTGAGATCATGGCCAAGGGCTGCGTCATCGCCATTCAAGATATGGGGGCAGCCGGGCTCACCTGTTCCGCGGTCGAGATGGGCGCCAAAGGCGATCTTGGGGTTGTGCTGGATCTCGATTCCGTGCCCTGCCGCGAAACCGGCATGAGCGCCTACGAGATGATGCTCTCCGAAAGCCAGGAGCGCATGCTCATGGTGCTCAAGCCTGAGAAAGAAAAAGAAGCGGAAGCGATCTTCCGCAAATGGGGGTTGGATTTTGCTGTAGTCGGGACCACCACGCCGAGCAAGCGGTTTGTCGTTCGCCATGGCGGCGCGGTGATGGCGGATTTGCCGATCAAGGAACTCGGCGACGAAGCGCCGGTCTATGAGCGGCCGCACACTGCAAGCGCGAGGCGTGAGATCATAGCCGCGGCGGCGATCAAGCCTCCGCTGCCTAGCGCCGACGCACTGGAAAAACTCATCGGTTCGGCGGACCTCTGCTCCAAGCGTTGGGTGTTCGAGCAATACGACCACGTCATCCTCGGCAACACCGTGCAACGGCCCGGCGGCGACGCCGCAGTCGTGCGCGTCAACGAAGGTCCCAAGGCGCTGGCGCTGACCGCCGACGTCACGCCGCGCTATTGCGAGGCCGACCCGTTCGAAGGCGGCAAACAGGCGGTGGCGGAAGCCTGGCGAAACCTAAGCGCTGTCGGCGCGCGCCCGCTGGCGCTTACTGATAATCTCAATTTCGGCAATCCCGAGCGGCCGGAAATCATGGGCCAACTCGTCGGCGCCATCCGCGGCATTGGGGAAGCAGCCCGCGCGCTCGATTTTCCGATCGTGTCCGGTAATGTTTCGCTCTACAACGAGACCAACGGTCAGGCAATCCTGCCGACACCGACCATCGGCGGTGTGGGCATTCTCGACGATTTCACGGCATCGATGACGATCGCGTTCAAGGCGGAAGGCGAGTCGATCCTTTTGCTCGGGGAAACGGTGGGCTGGCTCGGTCAATCGCTTTATCTGCGTGAGGTTTGCGGACGCGAGGACGGCGCACCGCCGCCGGTCGATCTCGCCGCCGAACGCCGCCACGGCGAATTTGTCAGGTCGCTGATCCGCGAGGGTCTCGTGACTGCGGTCCACGACGTGTCCGACGGCGGACTTCTGGTGGCGCTTGCGGAGATGGCGATGGTGTCGCGTATCGGCGCCGTGCTAGAGGCCCCGCACGGCGTGCCGGCGCATGCGTTCTGGTTCGGTGAAGACCAGGCGCGTTATGTCCTGACCACGAAGGACCAAGGGCCGGTGGAACGACGGGCCAAGGCGGAAGCGGTGCCGCTCATTCGGATTGGCGCCACCGGCGGGTGGGTTCTTGCTTTTGACGACGAGTGGCCGCTGCCGGTTGAAGCTCTCTCGAAGCACTTCGAGAGTTGGCTTCCGTCCTACATGGCCGGCTCGCGGTGAAACGATAAAAACGGGGCGCAGTCGGGGAGGCAGGAGCGATGAAACGCAGCATCGAGGGGATTCTCACCACGCATTCGGGAAGCCTGTCGCGGCCGGCCGATCTGATCGCCATGAACCGCGCGCGGGCGGCCGGTGAGAGCAAGGATGATGCGGCCTACGAAAAGTGCCTCGCCGCGGCCGTCACCGACGTCGTGCACAAACAACGCGACGTCGGCATCGATATTGTCGACGACGGCGAGTTCGGCAAACCCATGGCGGCGCAAACCGATTATGGCGCCTGGTGGAATTATGCTTTTGCGCGCATGGCCGGGTTCTCGCCGCCTGAATCGGTTCCGGAGCAACGAAGCAAGAAGTCGACCGTCGCGGAATTCTCGCTGTCGACATTCGCCGAGCGCCGCGACTGGCAGAAGTTCGGCGAATTTTATCAGGACCCGGAGTCGGCGGCGGTGCTTTCGGGCAGTGCCGCGCGCCGCCGCCGGCGCCGTCCGGTATGCACCGGACCGATCAAATATGCCGGACACGATGCGGTCTTGGCCGACATCGCTCACTTGAAACAGGCGATGGCCGCCGCTGACGTTAAGGAAGGCTTTATGTGCTCGATCGCTCCGGGCAGCTTTGCCCGCAGCGAAGACGTGCACTACGCGAATCCCGAGGCGTTCGTCTTTGCCGTCGCTGACGCGATGCGCGAGGAATACAAGGCGATCATTGACGCCGGTCTGTTGCTGCAGATTGACGATCCGAGCCTTCCAGACAACTGGGACATGATCAATCCCGAGCCGCCGCTCGCAGAATTCAAGAAGTTCGAGAGCGCGCGCATCGAGGCGCTCAATCACGCGCTGCGCGGTTTGCCGCCGGAGCGGATCCGCTATCACATCTGCTGGGGCAGTTGGCACGGTCCGCACACCACCGACATTCCGCTCGCGGATATCGTCGACCTCGTTTTGAGCGTCAACGCCAGCGGCTATTCGGTGGAAGCGGGCAATGTCCGCCACGAGCACGAGTGGCGGGTGTGGGAGGATGTCGCACTGCCCGACGGCAAACTGCTCATTCCCGGCGTGGTCAGCCATGCCACGAACATCGTCGAACATCCGCGCGTGGTGGCTGACCGCATCATCCGCTACGCGGATGTGGTCGGCAAAGAGAACGTCATCGCCGGCACCGATTGCGGGTTTGGCGGCCGCATTCACCCGCAACTTGCCTGGGCGAAGCTCGAAGCGCTCGCACAAGGCGCGCGCCTCGCCAGCAGCGAGCTGTGGCGGTAATCGGCGCGACCCCGTGGCAGATTATCTGATGCCGCGCGCGATCGCCTGATAGCACACCGGCGAAAGCCGCGGTGCGTTGGCGGCAAGGCATTCGAGAATGCGGCCTCCGCCGGCGGGAACGCCCCCGCATAAGGTTGCGCGCTCGGGTTCGCAGAACGAAAGGATTTGCATCGCCTTGCGAGGCCGCATAGGCGGAATAGGCCCGAGCGGCGCGACCGCGGGGGCCGCTGATGCCGCCGGCGCGGGGGCCGGGGCCGGGGAGGCGGCGCCGCCGAGGCTCGCCACGGCGCTTCTACAGGCCGGCGACAAAGCGGGCGCGTTGACTTCCAGGCAGCGCAGCGCGGCCTTTCCTCCCGGCTTTACGGCGGGGCAATGGATGCCAAAATCCGACCGGCAGGCAGCGCGCAGCGCGCTCATCTGCTGCGTGGTCGGCTTGTCGGCGGTAGCGGCAGCCGGCGCTACTGTTGGCGCGGGCGTCGCTGCCGCAGGCGGCGCGACGGGTGGCGGTGCCGAAGTCTCGGTTGCCGGCGGTTTTGAGCCGATAGCGTCGAGCGCCGATTTGCAGGGTGCCGACACGCGGCTCGCGTTGCGCATCAGGCAGTCGAACGCTTCTTTGCCGCCCGGCTGAACGCCCGAACAATTCGACATGAAATCGGACCGGCAGGACTGGCGGATGGCAGCGGTTTGCTCGGACGTCGGCTGCTGCGCGACGACAGGTCCAGTCGAGACGCCAAGCACGCCGGCCAAAACCACGAAAGCTAAGACCAGAAAAGCCAAAACATCGGCATTTTTACCCTGCATAGCGTCCCCCCAGCGTGTTTGCCGCGAAGTTGCCGGACCGCACGAAACTTGTCCATCGGCCCATTGCGACATCGCCATCCTTTTCGCGCCGGCCTCGGTCTGTTAAACCGAAAGTGCCCGGGGGGAGTCGGAAGATACGGAGGTGCCGCCATGGCCATGGCTGCAAACGATATCGAGCGGCTGATACGGGCCGGCATCCCGGACGCAGACGTGACGATCCGCGACCTTGCAGGCGACGGCGATCATTACGCCGCGACGGTGATCGCCGAATCCTTTCGCGGCAAGTCGCGCGTGCAGCAGCACAAGATCGTCTACGACGCGCTTAAAGGCGAAATGGGCGGCAAATTGCACGCCTTGGCGCTCCAGACCGGCACACCGCAAGGCTAGGCTTCCCCGCCGAATAACGAATTTCGCCCAAGGGCGCCCGGTCCGGGAGAACCGTCTTCGCTTAACCGGCGTCGGCAGAACCAATTCCTCACCCGACCGAATTTTGTTCCTCGGGGTTGTATCGACGGCATGGTTTTGTGCGCAGGTTCTGGTACACAGGGTTGTGGTTACATATATTCTGGGTCAAGAGGATAGAGTCGGCGCGGGTCGGGCCCCGCGGCGCCAACAAGGAAGACCGCGATGTCCATCGAGCAATTCATCGACAACGAAGTGAAGAGCAACGACGTTGTTCTGTTCATGAAGGGTACGCCGCAATTCCCGATGTGCGGCTTTTCGGGACAGGTCGTGCAAATCCTCGATTATCTCGGCGTGCCGTACAAAGGCCTCAACGTCCTCGAGAACGACGACCTGCGCGGCGGCATCAAATCGTATTCCAACTGGCCGACCATCCCGCAGCTCTACGTCAAGGGCGAGTTTGTCGGCGGCTGCGACATTATCCGCGAAATGTTCCAGGCCGGCGAACTGCAGTCGCTGTTCAAGGAGCGCGGCTTCGCCGTCAAGGAAGGCGCAGAGGTTTAGCGCCACGGGCGAACTGTCGGACGTGGCATGGCCGGGATTTTCCCGGCCATTTCATTTTCAGTATCGGCTTCAGCATTGGCCTTGCGCGCGAAGCTTCCGTCAACGCATGCGGTTGGCAAGCAATATCGTCAGCGCCAGCACGATGGCGAGGCCGACCAGGCTTTGCGCGGGAATGGCGTTGGCGAATTTGAGCACGTTGTCGGCGACAGTTGAAACGAAGACGCCGGAATTCGCTCCAAGGATCAGGTAAAGCAGGATGATGGCAAGGATCGACAGAAAACCGATCTCGACGAAAGCCCACAGATATTGCTTGGCCCTTTGCAGATGCTGCAGCATCGCTCACCTCGCGCACGCAATCGCCAAAAATTGGAGCCCGGTCGCCGCAGTGAATTCTGCCGGGAAGCATGATCTCTAACAATCATGCCGAAGCGTTGGGTGGGAGTTGCCCGCCACCCAACGTCGTTTCGCGTACGCGTTTTCTGTCGCGTATCGCGATCCGGACTTAGGCCGCTCTACGTCCGGAAAACAGCCAGATGATGATTCCAACCGTGATCAGGCCGACGAGACCGGCGTCGCCGAGGCTCTTCACTAGAGCTGCGATGTTGCCAGTGACGTTGCCGAAGAACGGCAGATTGGAGCCGACGAGCAGCGCCGCGACGATCGCGAGCGCCAGCAGCGCCAAACCGATATCCGTCAAACTACCGATCCAGCCTTTGATCCTTCCCAACGCGTCCATGTACGTTCTCCCCTTAGTCAGTTGATGCCCCGAGCGTACGCAATCAACGACGGTTGCTTGCATTTGCGCGGCGGAGCGTACTCGGGGGGGGGTGGCATTTCAAGTTTGCGGGCGACAAAGAGGTGCATAACCAACAGCACCACGGCGCTTTCGCGCCGCAGCAAAAACGATTCAATTTTTGAAAGCGCCGCAGCAAAAATCCGAATTAGGTCGCCAAATTCGGCGCCTGCGGCGCTCGCAGTGCGTGATCGATCAGCGCGAATAGTATTCGACGACGAGGTGCGGTTCCATCTGAACCGGGTAGGGCACGTCGCCGATCGCCGGAACGCGCGACAGCTTTGCCGTCATCTTGGTGTGGTCGACTTCGATATAGTCGGGCACGTCGCGTTCGGCGAGCGCGGTCGCTTCCAACACCAGCGCCAATTGTTTCGACTTGTCTCTGACCTCGATGAGGTCGCCGACCTTGATGCGGATGCTGGGGATGGTAACGCGGCGACCGTTCACTTTGACATGGCCGTGATTGACGAACTGGCGTGCCGCGAACACGGTCGGCACGAATTTGGCCCGATAGATCACGGTGTCCAGACGACGCTCGAGCAGTCCGATCATGTGAGCGCCGGTATCGCCTTTAAGCCGCCGCGCCTCGTCGTAGATGCCGCGGAAATGCCGCTCCGACATGTTGGCGTAGTAGCCCTTGAGCTTCTGCTTGGCGCGCAGTTGCACGCCATAGTCCGAGAGCTTGCCTTTGCGGCGCTGGCCGTGCTGGCCGGGGCCGTATTCGCGTTTATTGATCGGTGATTTTGGCCGGCCCCAGATGTTCTGGCCCAACCGGCGGTCGATCTTGTACTTCGCCTCGTGGCGCTTGGTCATTCGCGTCCTCGTCGTTGTCTGGGCATGATCTGGTCCGAAAACCGCAAAGACCGCTGTTCGGGATCATGGCACGTGGGTTTGAGGATCGCGCCCTCCTCTGTTCCGGGACTTTCCGCCGGAACCGACAGGTCAATCGCCGAAGCGCCGGCGCCAACCACGGGTCGCGAAACACTGCGCGGGCCCAAATGGCCCGCGCAGTGCGGCGTATCTAGGGGCAAACCGGGGCAGTGTCAAACCGTGAAGGGCCAAAGGGGTTACCCGGCGGCGAGCTGCTTTTGCCGCATGCGGCGCAGCGCGGTGATGGCCAAAACGGCCGTCAACGCATCGAGCGCGGCGACGACGACGAACACGGCCGTCCAGCTTCCCGCAGTTTGCTTGAGGAAAGCCGCCGCCGGCCCGCCGAAGATCGAACCTACGCCCTGGGCGATATACAGAAAGCCGTAATTGGTGGCGGCGTATTTCGGCCCAAAAGTATCTGTGAGCGTCGAGGGGAACAGTGAGAAAATCTCGCCCCAACCGAAGAAAACCAGGCCGGTGAGCACGACGAACAGCGCCGGTTGGTTGATGAAGGCGAACAGCACCAGGATAGCGACGGCTTCCAGCGAAAATGCCAGCGCCATCGTCGATTCGCGGCCGATATGATCGGAGATCCAGCCAAAAAACGGCCGCGTCAGTCCGTTGGTGATGCGCGACAACGTCAGCGACAGCGGCAACGCCGCCATGCCCAGCACCAGCACGTCGGCAACGCCGAACTCTTTGGCGAACGGACCAACGTTGGAAACGACCATCAGGCCGCTCGTCGACATCATGCTCATCATCAAAAACAGCAGGTAGAAGACCGGGCTTTTCAGCATCTCTAGCGGCGAGTAGCTGCGCTTTGTCTGTTGCTTGGCGATCGCCTGCGCAGGCGCTGCGCTCGTCACCTGATAATTCTCCGGCGGGGTGCGCAGCCATTGCGCCGCGACGATGCCGATAACGCCCTGGATGACGCCCCACACCAACAAAGTGTGGGCGTAGCCGGAACTCTTGATCATGCTGTCGATGGGAAAGCTGGTGAAGACGGCGCCGAAGCCATAGCCAGCCGCCGCCAAGCCGGTGGCGAGGCCGCGCCGGTCGGGAAACCACCGCACCATCAGCCCGATGATCCCGACGTAGATAATGCCGGTCCCGAACCCGCCGAGGACGCCGTAGGTGAAATATAGCGCCCAGATGTTATCGACCCACGCCGAGAGCACCCATGAGCCGCCCGACAGCAGCGCGCCGATGGCGATCAGCAATCGCGGGCCGAAGCGGTCGACCAGATAGGCCTGAAACGGCGACAGCCAGGTCTGTAAAATGATCAGCAGCGAGAATGTCCACTGCAACTGTGCGAGCGTCGTGCCGAGCTTCTGATTGAGCGGCCCGGTGAACAACGTCCACACATATTGCGGGCTGGAAATCGCCATCATGGCGATGATGCCGAGGATCAGCTGATTCCAGCGATTGAGATACCAGGCACTGCGTTCCGCGTGGACCGCAACGGTCATGTCGTTCCCCATGCTGCCCGGCAAGATTTGTGAGCCGACCCTAACGTCAGCGCTTTAGCGCGGCAAGTTCAACCGGCGCGGTGGAAGGTCGCTGTTAATCGGCCTTCGCCGAGACCGGCTCGTCGGCGGAGATGCCGAAGCGCTTAAGTGCTTCCGGCGGAGTCCGCCCGGAGGTGAAAACGACGCGCGTCGGGCCGGCGATCCCGCCGCGTCGCGGCGGACCGAGGAGATCGACGACACGCCGCGCGATCGCCGGCGCCGGATCGACGAACTGAACCGGCCATGGGGCCAGCTGCCGCAGCCGCTCGACGATGAGCGGGTAGTGGGTGCAGGCCAGCACCACGGTGTCCGTGCGCGCGCCGTCGTTGTGGAAACACGGCATGATCTCAGCCTGCAGCGCCGCGTCGCTCACCGGCGCGCCCGCAAGTTCGGCTTCGGCGTAGCCAGCAAGCTTGTTTGATCCGACCAGCGTGACCTGGCAATCGCCGGCATAGTCGCGAATGAGGGCACGCGTGTATTCGCGCGCTATCGTCGCCTCGGTGCCGAGCACCGACACGCGCCGCGTCAGCGAACCGGCGCAGGCCGGTTTGATCGCCGGCACGGTGCCCACGAACGGTACTGAAAATCGTTGGCGCAAGCCGGATAGCGCGATGGTGGAGGCGGTGTTGCAAGCGATGACAACGAGATCAGGCTCGTGAGCGGCGATCGATTCGCCAACGATGTCGACGACGCGCGCGACCAGCGCGCGCTCCTCCATCGCCCCGTAGGGGAAGGCCGCATCGTCGGCAATGTAGACGAAGCGAGCATCGGGCCACGCTGCGGCGATTTCGCGGTAAACCGTCAGTCCGCCCAGCCCCGAATCAAACACCAAAATGGTTTCGTCTGCCGCCATCGCACGACACATGGCACGGCCAAATGGGCCGGGCAATCGCCCCGGACGATCAAGGAATGCGGTTGACTAGACCGCCAAAACGTCGACCAGACGGGGCCGCTCGGGTGCGGCTTCCTCCGGCACTGCTTCGACGGCTTGCTCGCGCAGCTTGGCTTTCTCCGGCCGGGGCGTGACCAGACCGCTGATCACCGTGAACGACAGGACCAGGATCGCCGCCAGATTGCCGTCATGAAAGTTGGCGAAGGCGACAGCGCCCATCAGATAGGCCCAGAACGGCATCGCCACTGTCGAGACCGCCGCATTGACGACCCAGGCGTCGCCATCCTGGCGGACGTACCAGCAAAACAACGGCGTCAGGATGCAGGCAACAACCAACGCGATGGCGGCGATGCCAGGCACCGGAATGCCGGCCATGGTGGCGTTGGGACCGCCGGACTTCATGGCCTGGTCGAGGATGCTGTTGATCACCATCGAGAAGGCGATGATCTCAGCCGGCACGTACTTCACCATGCGTTCGAGATAGCTGTCACCCGGCTCGGCATTCGTCACCTGCATTCCGGCGATGCCGGACTGCAGCATGCCTTCAAGACCAGCAATTTGCAGATCGAGGTCGGCTACCTTCGGACTGCGTACCAGTCGGCCCATGTTGCTCCCCTGAATAAGTTAATTCCGCCGCAAAAGTTGCGCGACGTTACGTCGGGGCGCTGAGTCGGGCAAACAATTTGCGAGCAAAAACTAAAACGAATCAGGGCGAACGCCTTCAGAGGAAACGAGTCGCTGAGTCAGAGGCCTAGCCGCGACCAAACACCCGCTTAAAGATCGTGTCCACCTGCGCGAAGTGAAAATCGAGGTCGAAGTTTGCGGCGAGTTTCTTCTCGCTTAAGTGCTTGCGCACGTCGGGGTCTGCCTGCAACAGCGTCTGGAAATCGCCCTCGCCGCCCCAGGCCTTCATGGCGTTGCGCTGCACGAGACGATAGGCATCTTCGCGCGTCACGCCTTTTTGGGTCAGCGCCAGCAGGACGCGCTGAGAATGAACGAGGCCGCCAAGGCGTTCGAGGTTTTTGCGCATGGCGTCCGGGTAGACGATCAGCTTGTCGATAATCCCGGCCAGCCGATTGAGCGCGAAATCGAGGGTCACCGTTGCATCGGGCCCGATCATGCGCTCGACCGAAGAGTGCGAGATGTCGCGCTCATGCCACAGCGCGACATCTTCCATCGCTGGTATCACATAAGCGCGCACCATCCGCGAAAGCCCGACCAGATTCTCCGACAGCACCGGATTGCGCTTGTGCGGCATCGCGGAAGAGCCTTTCTGGCCTTCCGAGAAATACTCCTCCGCCTCCAGCACTTCGGTGCGCTGCAGATGGCGGATTTCAGTCGCCAGCCGCTCCACCGAGGAGGCGACGACGCCGAGGGTGGCGAAATACATGGCATGGCGGTCGCGCGGAATGACCTGCGTGGAGATCGGCTCGACTGCAAGCCCCATGGCTTTGGCGACGTGCGCCTCCACCCGCGGGTCGACTTGCGCAAAGGTGCCGACCGCGCCGGAGATGGCGCAGGTTGCGACCTCGCTGCGCGCCGCCTTGAGCCGATGCCTGGCGCGGTCGAACTCGGCATAGGCGTATGCGAGCTTTAGCCCAAAGGTGGTCGGCTCGGCATGGATGCCGTGCGAGCGGCCGATGGTCGGCGTGTATTTGTATTCATGCGCTCGGCGGTCGAGCGCGGCATTGAGCTTGTCGACGTCAGCAATCAGCAGGTCCGCAGCGCGCACCAGTTGCACGTTGAGGCAGGTGTCGAGCACGTCGGAGGAGGTCATGCCCTGGTGGACGAAGCGCGCTTCGGGTCCGACGATTTCCGCGAGATGCGTGAGGAAGGCGACGACGTCGTGCTTGGTCTCGCGCTCGATCTCGTCGATGCGCGCGATATCGAATATCGCGCTCTTGCCCTTGGCCCAGATTTTTGCCGCCGCCGCTTTCGGGATGATGCCGAGTTCGGCCATCGCGTCGGCGGCATGCGCCTCGATCTCGAACCAGATACGGAAACGCGTTTCCGGCGACCAGATCGCCGCCATTTCGGGACGGGTGTAGCGCAGGATCATCTATGCAGCGAAGCGCGCGCGGTCGTGCGGCTGCCGGAAATCGACCGGCGTTCCCTTCGGGATGATGCCGGTCGGGTTGACGCGCGTGACCGAATAATAGCCCATGACATAATAGCGCGGCTTGACCGTTTGGGCGACGCCCGGAACCGCGTATAGCTCGCGCACATAGTTGAGCAGGTTTGGAAAATCCGCGATCCGCTGTCGGTTGCATTTGAAAAGCGAAAAATAGGCGACGTCGAAGCGCACCAAGGTTGGAAATAGCCGCCAATCGGCCTCGGTGATCTGATTACCGACCAGATAGCGCTGGCGGGACAACCGCGCCTCGATTTCGTCGAGCGCGGCAAACAACGCGTCATAGGCCTCGTCGTAGGCGGTCTGCGAGCGGGCAAAGCCGCAGCGGTACACCCCGTTGTTCACGTTGGTGTAGACCTTCGCGTTGACGCGATCGATTTCGGCGCGCAAGGCCTTGGGATAATAGTCGGTCGGATCGGCGCCGACGGCGGCAAATTCCGAATTGAGCATGCGGATGATTTCGGAGGACTCGTTGTTCACGATCCGCTTGGTCTTTTTGTCCCACAACGTCGGCACCGTGACCTTGCCGGTATAATGCGCGTCGCTCGCGCTGTAGGCCTGGTGCAGATAGTGGAAGCCGTTGACCCGGTCCGGCGGGCAGTCCGGGAAAGCGGGATTGTCTTCGAACGTCCAACCTTGCTCACGCAAGCCGGGTATGGCGATCGACACGCTGATCGCGCCGGTCAGCTTCTTCAGCGCCAGATAGATCTGGGTGCGATGCGCCCACGGGCACGTGTAGGCGACGTACAGGTGATAGCGTCCGGCCTCCGCCTCGAAGCCCGATGAGCCGTCAGCGGTGATGTGGTCGCGAAAAATGCTGTCCACCCGCTGAAAGTTGCCAGCCTTGCCCCACTCCGCCGGCGGATCCTGGTCGCGCCATTGTCCGTCAATCAGCATACCCATCAGGCGGCCTCCCCGCGCGCGAGTGCCGCCGCGTGCCGGATCGCCGCGATGTTGGTGCGGTACGATTCCGGCGTGCCGTCCTTGAAGACGGCAGAACCGGCGACGAAAGCGTTGGCGCCGGCCCGCGCCACTTCGGGCGCGAGGTCCGGCGTAATGCCGCCGTCGATCTCGATGTCGATCGGTCTGCCGGCGGCGAGCGCGTGCAGCGCGCGCACCTTGTCGATGGCCGCGGAAATAAATTTCTGGCCGCCGAAGCCCGGATTGACCGACATCACCAGGATGAGGTCGACGAGGTCGATGACCGGTTCGATCGTTTCCACCGGCGTGCCGGGATTGAGCGTCACGCCGGCTTTCTTGCCGAGCGCGCGGATCGCCTGCAGCAAACGGTGAATATGCGGCCCGGACTCGACATGAACGGTGATGATATCGGAGCCCGCTTTGGCGAAGGCTTCCAGATAGGGATCGCAAGGCGCGATCATCAGATGGACGTCGAACGGCTTTTGCGAGTGGCGGCGCAGCGCTTTGACAATGTCTGGTCCGATGGTGATGTTGGGCACGAAATGGCCGTCCATGACGTCGACGTGGATCCAGTCGGCGCCGGCGGCGTCGATTGCGCGAACTTCCTCGCCGAGCTAGGCAAAATCAGCGGCGAGGATCGACGGGGCGATGATGAGCGGCCGTTGCACCGGGTTCTCCCACGCTCGCCTAACACGGCATGCGCATGCGGGCAACGCGTGCAGCTCCGCCGATAGAGCTTCACCCGCCAAGCGCCGACGGCCCTTGTCGCGCGGCCCGCCTGCACCCATAGGGTAGGCGCAAATTTCAGCGGAGGTCTTCCCTGGCGCAGACTGACACAATCGTGCTTGGAGCCGGCATCGTCGGTACCTCGATCGCCGTTCATCTGGCCAAGCGCGGCCTATCGGTGGCCTTGATCGACCGGCAGGCACCGGGCGAGGGCACCTCGTACGGCAATGCCGGGATCATCGAAGGCAACATGATCTTTCCGCCGGCATTCCCGGTGAATTGGGGAGAGCTCACGCGCATCGCGCTCAAACGCGCGGCAATCGCCAATTACCACCTCCTGGACCTGCCCGGTCTGGTGCTGTGGCTCCTGGCCTTCCGTGCCGCCTCGCAGCTGAAGCAGCTGACGGAGACAGCGATTGCGCTGCGGCCGCTGTTCGCGCGCGCCGTGCCGGAGCATGACGCCCTTGCAGTCGAGGCCGGCGCCGAGCGCTATTTCGGGCGGCGCGGCTGGCTCAAGCTCTACCGCACCGACCGCGCCTATGCCGCGCAAATGCCCGAGCTTGAATTAGCCGCAAGTCTCAACATCCCGAATGTTCCGCTCGACGCCGATGCCGTCGTCGCGCTCGAGCCCTCGCTGGCGCCGGTCTTCCGCCACGCCGTGCACTGGACCGGCGCGGTGAACGTCACCAATCCTTTGGCCCTGACGCGTGCTTACGCGGCTTATTTTACGGCGTTAGGCGGTCTGATCATAACGGGCGACGCCCGAACCCTTCATCGCGCCGATTCCCGGTGGCGGGTCGAGACGACATCCGGCCCGATCGATGCCAGCGACGTGGTGATTGCGCTCGGCCCCTGGGCGTCGGACGTTTTTGCGACGCTCGGAATTAAGCTGCCGCTGGCGGTCAAGCGCGGCTATCACCGCCATTATCGCCCACGCGGAAACGCGACGTTGAGCCGCCCGGTTCTTGATGCCGACATCGGTTATTGCTTGGCGCCGATGGAGCAGGGCATTCGCATCACTACCGGCGTTGAATTTGCCGCCCGCGATGCAGCACCCACCCCCGTGCAGCTTGAGCGGCTGCTGCCTGCGGCACGCGCCCTGTTTCCGTTGGGCGAGGGCGTCGAGGCGGAACCGTGGATGGGGGCGCGGCCATGCTTTCCTGACTCTCGGCCGGTGATCGGGCGCGCGGCGCAGCAGCGTGGGATATGGTTGGCGTTCGGCCACGCCCATTGGGGCTTGACGCTAGGGCCGGCTACCGGCCGGCTCATCGCCGAGATGATGACCGGCGCGACCCCGTTTTGCGATCCAACGCCTTACAGCGCCGAGCGCTTCGTGAGCTGAAGCCTGATTATTCGCCGATGGTGCGGACGACGCTCGCTTCGGGCCGCGTATTGTTCGACGACAGCTTATCCTGCTGCGTGACCATCTCGTCGTATTTGGGAATTGTGGTCAGCTGCCCGCGCGGCACCATGTGCACGACCTTATAGCCGCCGGCCTTTAGCTGTTGCAGCAATTCCGGCACTGCTTCGGCGGTGGCGTGCTGGAAGTCGTGCATGAGGATGATGCCCTTGCCGCGCTTTTCCAGCTTGGTCATCACCGATTTGATCACCTGCTCGGGCTTGCGCATCTTGAAATCGAACGAGTCGATATCGGTCGAGAAGATCGCCATGTTGCGCTCGGCGAGATAGGCAAGAAGCTGCGGCGGATGTTGCAGGTCGGGAAAGCGGAAGAACGGGGCGACCGGCGCGCCGGCCGCGGCTGCGTGCACAGCGCTGTTGCCCATCTCGATTTCGTCCTTGGCCTTCTCGATGTCGCTGGCGTACGGATTCTTCGCAAGATCCTTGTGCGACCACGTGTGAGTGCCGACGGTCATGCCGGCCTCGATCACTTGTTTGGTGATCTCCGGATGCCACATCGCGTGCTCGCCGATCTCAAAGAAGGTCGCCTTCAGGCACTGATCGGTCAGCGCTTTCAGCACGGCCGGCGTGTTGCCAGGCCATGGACCATCATCGAAGGTGAGAACGACTTCTTTGTCGCGCAGGAAATCGTATTGCTTAAAATGCTCGAAGCCAAAGCCGGGACCGCCGGTGGTGTCGATTTCAACGATGCGTGAAAGCCCCATACCACCCGGCTTGTCGCAAGGCGGAATGTTGCTGGCTTGCGGATTGGGTTTGTTTGGCGCGGCGTTGCTTTGCGGCGCACTCGAAGCCGGCGGCGGTGCGGCCGTATTTGGCACGGGCGCGTTTTCTGCGACGCGGGTCGGCGCGGCCGGCGTCGAGAGTTCGGCTACGGGATGGGCGGCAACGACCGCAGCGGGTACCGGTGCATCGCTCACCGTCGCCTGCGCCACCTGATTTACCGGCGCGCGGGGCGCGACGGGCGTGCTCGTTGGAGTGGAAGCAACGCGGACAGTGGTGCTCGCTGTCGGCGAAATGGCCTTTTGCGCGGAAACGACGCCGAAAGCCGCGAGGCCAAGGCTCGCCAAGGCGGCAACGAGGATGACAAACAAGCGCATAACAGCCTCGTACTAACCCTACTGATGGTGACAAAGAGAAGGCTCAATCGATCGGCGAGTCAACGCCGGACGGCCAAAACCGTTCAAAAGTTGAAGGATGTGGTTTCCACGGTACGCCGCAACCTCCAAAAATCGTAATTTCCCTTGGGCCTAACGAGGGAATTGATCGCGCCAGCTCGGCATTGCACCGGCCAAGGGCAAGGCTGAGGCGGTGTAGACACCGCGTGCAATCGCCCGCGCCACGACATTCGCCGCAATTGCGCCAAGCGTGGTTAATCCCAGCAACGGGTCGGCGAGTGGCCGCCGGCCAGTCGAGGCGGTAAAGACGACGTCGCCGTCGAGCGGGCTGTGGACCGGATAAATGGCGCGCGAAAGGCCCGATTGGGCCATGACGGCAAGCCGCTTGGCCTGTGCCTTGGTCAAAATGGCATCGGTCGCAACCACGACCAGTGTGGTACTTGCGCGCGCACTTCCCTTGGTCACTGGCTCCAGCGCGGTCGCCGGAAAAGGTGACGGCCAGCCGCGCCCGCCGAACTCGTCGCCGGATTCAAAAGGGCTCGCCCAGAACCACGGGCCGCGATCGACAACGACGCTGCCGGCGGCATTGACGGCCGCGAGTGCGCCGATCACGTGACCGCCCGGTGTCTGCGCCGACGCGGAACCAATCCCACCTTTGCAATTGACTGTGGTGGCGCCGGTGCCGGCGCCGACGCTGCCGAGTGCAAAATCGGAACTCGCGGCGGCAGCAGCCGCGTAACCGAGCTCCCGATAGGGTGGGTAACGCCCCCAGTCTTTGTCGCCGGCGCCCAATAGATCGAACAGAATGGCTGCCGGCACGATCGGAACGAGCGCGGTGCGCACCACAAACCCGCGGCCCTTTTCTTTCAGCCAGGCCTGCACGCCGGAGGCCGCATCGAGACCGAACGCCGATCCGCCGGATAACGTAATGGCGTCGATGCCTTCGACCGTTTGGGCCGGATCGAGCAGCGCGGTTTCGCGCGTGCCCGGACCGCCGCCGCGCACGTCGATGGAGGCGACCGCCGGCTCGTCGAACACAATCGCCGTTGCGCCTGAACCGAGACGCAAGTCTTCGGCATGACCGATCCTAATGCCGGGCACGTCGGTAATGAGATTGCGCACATCAAGCCTCGAGAGCGCGGGCAGCGGAGACGATTTTGCCGAGTTCGTCAACGATCACAACCTCGCGGGCTGCGAGCGGGCAAGCTTGCGCGGTCTGGATCTCCCGGGCATGAGTGCCGTCATGAACGTGACCGTTGTTGCCGCGCTCGCGGCCGGCATGCTGAGTTTTCTTTCGCCCTGCGTGCTGCCGCTCGTCCCGCCGTATCTTGTCTATCTCACCGGCACATCGCTTGAACGGTTCGCCGACGCCGAACCCGAGCCGCGTGTGCGGCGGGAGACGATCACGGCTGCGCTGTTATTCGTGCTCGGTTTTTCCACGGTGTTCGTCGCTCTCGGTGCGAGCGCGAGCGCCATCGGCGCCGTGCTGCGTGCTTATTCGGGTGAACTCGCCATTGTTGCGGGCATCGTCATTATCATTATGGGTCTGCATTTTTTGGGGCTGACACCGATCGCATTATTGATGCGCGAAAAGCGTCTTGAAGTTCCGAAACCTGTTGGATTGTGGGGCGCTTACCTGATGGGACTCGCGTTCGCGCTCGGCTGGACGCCTTGCATCGGACCGATCCTGGCAGCCATTCTGGCGATCGCGGCGTCAGAGGAAACGGTGGCCAAAGGGGCCGGCATGCTCGCGATTTACTCTCTGGGTCTCGGTATTCCGTTCATCGCCGCAGCACTGGCGGTCGAACCTTTCGCCGCATTTCTTGCCCGTTTTCGCGTCCATCTCGGCCTTGTCGAAAAGGCCATGGGCGGCTTGCTTGTTCTCACCGGTGTCGCGTTTCTCACCGGCGCGGTGACGCAAGCGAGCTTCTGGCTCTTGGACACGTTCCCGATGCTGGGAAAAATCGGCTGAGAAAACCTGGCTTCGCAGGCGGTTTTCGGGCGTCCTGGAAACGGAAGAGCGACTACATCGAGCAACCGGCCTCGGGACATTGCACGTAGGTGAGTTTGCCGCCGGCGTCTTTCTTCCAAATGTACATCACGTAGTCGAGCTTGGTGAGGTCGCCCTTCTTGTCATAGGAAATGTCGCCAAGCACGGTTTTGAAATTCATGCCCGAGTGCATCGCTTCCGCGACTTTCTTGGGCTGGACCGATTTGGCCGCCTCGGCAGCCTGCTTGATGATTTGCACGCCGGCGTAGCTATAGAGCGTATAGGCTTCCGGCTCGAATTTTTTGGCGCGGAACTCATCGACAACAGCCTTGGCTTCAGGCCGGTTGCGCGGGTCGGCTCCATAGGTCATCAGCGTGCCCTCGACACCCGGCCCGCCGACGGACGCAAACTCGTCCGACGTGATGCCGTCACCGCCCATCAACGGTGCCTTGATGCCCTGGTCGCGCATCTGACGCACAATCAGGCCGCCTTCCGTGTACAGCCCGCCGAAATAGACGAGGTCGGCGCCCGATTGTTTGATCTTCGAGATCAACGCCGAGTAATCCTTCTCGCCGGTGTTGATGCCTTCGTAGAGCACGTCGTTCATGCCGCCGGCGCGGATGGTTTTCAGCGTTTCGTCGGCGAGGCCTTTACCGTAGGTCGTCTTGTCGTTGACGAAGGCGACCTTCTTGTCGCGAAAATGCGCGAGAATATAGCTGCCGGCAACTTCGCCTTGTTGGTCGTCGCGTCCGCAGGTGCGGAAGATGTTCCACATGCCGCGCTCGGTGACGGTCGGATTGGTGGAGGCGGGCGTAATTTCGAGGATGCCGTTCTCGCGGTAGACGTCCGAGGCCGGAATGGTGACGCCGGAATTGTAATGGCCGATGACGAACTTGACCCCGTCGCCGCCAAATTTGTTGGCAACCGATACGCCTTGCTTGGGATCGGACACGTCGTCGCCGTACTCCTGCGTGATCTTCTGATCGAGGATTCCGCCGGCAGCGTTGAGGTCGGCGATCGCCTGATCGACGCCGTTCTTCATCTCGGCGCCGGTTGCGGCATTCGCGCCGGTGATCGGGCCGCCGACGCCGAATTTGACCTGCGCGATCGCGTGACTTGCCAGCGCGAACCCCAATCCCAGCGCCATGCCGAACGTCGCAATCATTTTCATGGTTGGTGTCCTGGTCCGGCAGAAACCCGGCATCGCGCAATCTACGTCACGGCGATCTGCTGCGCCAGCGCAGGGGGCCGTTCGGCTGATTGATCCACCCATATTGCCGCACCATTTGCGACGCGCGTGCGATCCGGAAGCCCAATAGTCCGAATGCCAGGCAAATTGCCGCATCGATGAGGTAATAACGCAGCGCCAGCGGTGTTGCATCGAACAACGCGAAATGAATGAAGCGCACCGCGGCACCCAGCATCAGCACATACATCACGACTTGCCACCACGGTCGCCAGGTGTCGGCAATGGCGCGGCCAGCAAGCGCCGCTGCTCCGCCGCCGAGAACGATATTGACCAGGAGGAAGATGCCGAACGCGCCCTCCTCGTGCGAAAAACCCTGCATCATGTGTCGGTCTGCTGACGGCCGCCTTCCAGATAGGCCGATTTTACTTCCGGGCGGTCGAGCAACTCGCGACCGGCGCCTGAAAGTGTGACCAGCCCGTTGACCAGCACATAGCCGCGGTGCGCAAGCTTGAGCGCGTGATAGGCGTTCTGCTCCACCAGAAAAACGCTCAGGCCGTTCTCGGTGTTGAGCCTCCTGATGGCGTCGAAAATCTGGCGCACGATCAGCGGGGCGAGCCCGAGTGACGGCTCGTCCAGCATGAGCAGCCGCGGTTGGCTCATGAGCGCGCGCGCAATCGCCAGCATTTGTTGCTCGCCGCCCGAAAGCGTGCCGCCGCGCTGAGCCAGTCGTTGACTGAGACGAGGGAACAGCGTCAGCACGCGTTCGAGTTCGCGACGAAAGGCAATAGTCTCGGCGGCGATTGCCCCCATCTGCAGATTTTCCAGCACCGTCATGCGCGCGAAAATGCGGCGGCCTTCGGGTGCTTGCGCAAGCTTCAGTCGCGCAATCTGGTGCGTTGGCAGCCGCGTAATCTCCCGGCCGTCAAACAAAATTTCTCCGTCACGGGCCCGCGGATTGCCGCACACCGTCATCATCAACGTGGATTTGCCGGCGCCGTTGGCGCCGATGAGCGCCACGATCTCGCCGGCGTTGACGTCGAGATCGACGCCTTTGAGCGCTTGCACCCGCCCGTAGAAAGCGGTCACCCCGCGCACCGAGAGCAGGGGCGTGTTCACAAACCCACCTCGGTCTCGACCTGCTCGACGTCTTCGTCAGCAACGCCGAGATAGGCTGCAATCACTTTCGGATCGTCGCGCACGGCTCGTGGCGCCCCGTCGGCGATCTTTATGCCGTAATCGAGCACGACCACGTGATCGGATATTCCCATCACCACCGACATGTCGTGCTCGATCAGCAGGATCGACACCGCGAACTCGTCGCGAATGGCTAGCAAAAGCTCGTTCAATTCGGCGCTTTCACGCGGATTGAGGCCGGCCGCCGGCTCGTCAAGACAAAGCAGCACCGGATCCGTGCACATCGCACGCGCGATTTCGAGACGCCGCTGCGCGCCGTAAGGCAGGACGCCTGCCGGATCGTCGGCGCGGTCGATCAATCCGATGCGGTCAAGCCAGCCGCGCGCCTTATCCAAGGCGACGCGCTCGGCGGCCGCATAGGACGGAAAACCGAGTACGCCCAGGAATGTGTAGCCCGATGCCAGCATCAGCCGGTTGTGCTGCGCGACCAACAAGTTTTCGAGCGCGGTCATGCCGGGAAACAATCGGATGTTCTGGAAAGTGCGCGCTACGCGTGCTTTGTGCGTCACCAGAAAGTCGGGCATGCGCTCGAGCAGAAAAAGCGCGCCGTCGGACCGGATCACGCCGCGCGCCCCGCTCTCGGTCAGTTCCTCAAGCGTGTTCCACAATGTCGGGTCGCCGTGATGCATCGCCAGACGTCCCTCGGTCGGCTTGTAAAAGCCGGTGATGCAGTTGAACACGGTCGTCTTTCCGGCGCCGTTCGGGCCGATCAGTGCAGAGATGGCGCCGCGCCCGACGTCGAAGGAAAGATCGTCGACAGCGACCAGTCCGCCAAAACGCATCGTCAAGTGTTCGACGCGCAACACGGTGGAACCGCCGCCAACCATCAGCCGCGGCCCTGTTCGACCAAATCGGCGGCGATGGTCGTGCGCTGCTTGAGGAAGATTGAAGGGGCACGCGTCGAGACTAACCCGCGGGGGCGCCAGATCATGATGACCACCATCGCCAGGCCGAACAGCAGCATGCGGTATTGGGTAGGATCGAAGGTCGATCCAAATATGTCTTTGAGAAAATCGAGATCGCGCAAAATCTCGGTGCCCCCGATCATGACCACGGCAGCCACGGCGACGCCGATCTGACTGCCCATGCCGCCCAGGACGACGATGGCCAGGATGGTCGCCGACTCAAGGAAGGTAAACGACTCCGGTGAGATGAAACCTTGCCGCGCGGCAAAAAACGAACCGGCAAAACCGGCGAACATCGCGCCCATGGCGAAAGCGGTAAGCTTGGTGTTGGTGGTGTTGATGCCGAGCGAGCGGCACGCGATCTCGTCCTCGCGCAGAGCTTCCCAGGCGCGGCCGATCGGCAACCGGCGCAGCCGCACGGTGACGAAGCAGGTAAGCAACGCGAGCGCCAGGATGACATAGTAGAGAAAGATGACGCGGTAGAGCGGCGAATATTCGAACCCGAACACCGCGGCAAATCCATCGTCATCGTCGGTGAACGGAATGCCGAAGAAGGTCGGTCGCGGGATGCCGCCGATGCCGGCATAGCCGTTGGTCAGCGCCACCCAATTGATAAGGAGGAGGCGGATGATTTCGCCGAAGGCGAGCGTCACGATCGCCAAATAGTCGCCGCGCAGCCGCAGCACCGGAAAGCCGAGCAGAATGCCCCAGAATGAGGCGAGGATGCCGGCGAGCGGCAGCAGCAGCCAAAACGACAGGCCGAACGTCTTCGCCAATAGGGCGCAGGAATACGCGCCGACTGCGTAGAACCCGACATAGCCGAGATCGAGAAGGCCGGCGAAGCCGACGACGATATTGAGGCCCCAGCCGAGCATCACATAGATCAGGATCTGGATGCCGAAATTGTCGATCCACTTCTGCGCGCCGCCGAAGCCGGAGGTGAGGATGACGATCATCGGATAGGCAATGACGAAGCCGATGGCGAACGGAACGAACCATCTCGCCGCATGGCCGCGCCAGGGCGAGTTCGAAGCTCGCGCCGGTCTTAGCGCGCGCCGCGCCAGCCGTGGCGCAAGCGCGACGGAATAAAGGAGGCGGCCGGCCGCAGTGACAATCACAAGCGAGAAGAAAAGCGGCCAGCGCGTTGTCAGGATCAGGGTGTTGTTGCCGTCGACGTCGGTACGGAACGCGATCAGCGGCAAAAATAGACCAAAGGCCACCAGCGCCGTGGCAGCCGCGTCCCGCAAAGCGCCGGTGAGGTCGACGCGCTCGCCTTGCGCGCCGGCGTCCATCGTCAAACCTTCTCGACGTCCGGCCGGCCGAACAATCCCTGCGGCAGGAAAATCAATGTGATTGCCAGCACGGAAAAGGCCGCGACGTCCTTATAGTCGATGGAAAAATAGGCCGACCAGAATGTCTCGATCAGGCCGATCAACAATCCGCCGATCACAGCGCCCGGGAGCGAGCCGATGCCGCCGAGCACCGCCGCCGTGAATGCTTTGACGCCGGGAACGAAGCCGTCGGAGAAGCTGACCACGCCATAATACATCAGGTACATCGTGCCGGCGACGGCTGCCAGCGTCGCACCGATGACGAAGGTCATGGAAATCGTGCGATCGACGTCGACGCCAAGCAGCGCCGCCATCTTCTGATCCTGCTCGCAGGCGCGCTGCGCGCGGCCGAGCGCGGTCTTAGCCACCAGATACCAGAATGCCGCGAGCAGCACGGCGGTGACGCCCCAGATGATGAGCTGCTTATAGGACAGCGTTACGGGAAAGTTGTTCTGATTGAAAAGCACGAACTCGCCCTGCACCATGGGCGGGATCGATTTGTTACGCGGTCCCTGCGTCACCTGGACGAAGTTCGACAAGAAAATGGACATGCCTATGGCGGAGATCAGCGGCGCGAGCCGGAATGAGCCGCGCAGCGGGCGATAGGCTACGCGCTCGATCGCCCAGTTGACCAAAGAGGTGAACAGCATGGCGGCGATCAGCACGAGGAACAAAGCGAGCGCCACGGAACTGATGCCAAGCCAGGTGGTGAGGATCAGAAAAGCGATCAGGGCAATAAACGCCGAGACCATAAAGACGTCGCCATGGGCGAAGTTCACCATGCCGATGATGCCGTAGACCATCGTGTAGCCGATGGCGATCAGGCCGTAGATCGAACCGAGCGTAATGCCGTTGATAAGCTGCTGGACGAAATATTCCATGCGTCCCGCCGCGCCTCGCGCCAATCCCTCACCCGGCCGTTCCTTGAGTCTTAACAGGCGGGTTGCGACGCCGCAAAGCCGAAGGCTGCCGACGCGTGTGGATGATCCACGGCGGCAGGCCCACGCCGCAGACCCGTTTTTCGCCCGTTTTTCCAAGCCTTTGCCGAAAATCGCTCCATTGGTGCAAGGAACTGCACAAGGAGTTGCAGGTTATCGATTCGGTGGCCGGGGCCAACTCCACTGGAGATCGCAGCATGTCGAACGAACAAAATCCACAACGCAACCCGCAGCAGCAGCAGAACAATCCGCAGAATCCGCAGCAGGGCGGGCAGAACAAGCCGGGCCAGCAGCAGCAAGGCAACCAGGGTAAGCCTGGCGAGCAGCATCAGGGCGGCCAAAATCGGCCCGGCCAGGGTGGCCAGGGCGGTCAGCAAAACCGCTAAGTCACGCTCTCTAAAGCGGCGGCCCGCCATCCGGCGGGCCGCCGCTGTTATTATGGCGGCCCGGCGCGGCTTTTCCCGGCGCGGCTTTTCCTGTGTCGCGATCGGCTTATGCTGGCGTCATGGTCGGCCCACTACCCCTGTTCCACCTCTACGGCGACCCGCCGGACGATCAGGCGTTTGACTTCATTCACGTCGAGACCATCGCTTCGCGCTCGTCAGTCCACGACTGGACTATTCGCGCGCACCGACATCGCAACTTGTTTCAAATCCTTCTGGTCGAGCGCGGCGGCGGCGAGATGACCTACGAGGCGGCGAAACTGCCGTTTGCCGCGCCTGCCGCCATTCTCGTTCCCGCCGCGGTCGCTCACGGTTTCCGTTTCACACCGCATGCGACCGAAGGCTGGGTCATGACCTTTACGGAGGACGCGGCATTCGCTGTTGCCGACCGCGCCGGCGAAGCACTCTCGCGGTTACGTGTTCTCGCAGCACACCCGATCATTCCGGTCACCGACGAAACCGAGCGAGTGCGGTTGTCTGGGCTTTGTGCCGAATTGTTCGAGGAGGGGAGCCTGGCGCGCGAGGGTCACCGCATGGCGATGCGCTCCTTGCTGGCGTTGATTGCGGTCGGGGTGGGGCGACTTGCCGCTAGCCGCGCGCGTACCGGGAACGTAACCTTGCGTCCCGCCGACGCTACCGTCGCCAAGCTGCGCGCGCTGGTCGACGAGTTCTTCCGCAACGAGCGCCAGCTTGGTTTCTATGCCGAAAAGCTCGGGATGACCATCGACCGGCTCAACGACCACATCAAGCGCGCAACCGGCGTGACCGCCGGTCATCTCATTCGCCAGCGTCTGCTCATCGAAGCCAAACGCCAGTTGGTGTTCACGACGAAGCCAATTCAGAACATCGCCGAGGAACTGGCGTTCTCCGATCCTTCGCACTTCGCCCGCTTCTTCCGCAAACACACCGGCACGACGCCGCACGAGTTTCGTGATCAGCGCGGCTGAAAGAAACTAGTGCTCGATCAAAAAACCAAGCACGGTGTCGGCGTAGATCTTCGGCCGCTCCATGTTGGCAATATGCGCGGCTTCGAGTACGGCAAGCTTGGCGTGCGGGGTGTGTTGCGCGATGAACTCACCAGCCTCAAGCGTGGTGGCCGGATCGTATTTGCCGGCGATCACCAGGGTTTGCGCGCGGATCGTCGTCAGCAGCGAACGGTGATCCATGTCGCGGATGGCGTGCCCGCAACCGACATACCCCTCGACGCTGGTTGCGAGAAACATGTCGTGGATCTTCGCCATGACGTCGGGGGATCGCTCGCGGAATGTCTTGGTGAACCAGCGCTCCATAGTGGCGTCGGCGATTGCGGCTAGTCCCTTCTCGCGCACCATCTTGATGCGGCCGTCCCATATGGCCCTGTCGCCAAAGTAAGCCGAGGTGTTGGACAGGATCAGCTTGTCGATGCGCTGTGGGGCATGTGCGCCAAGCCACATGCCGACCATTCCGCCCATCGACAGTCCGCACCAGTTGGTCCGTTCGACGCCGAGAGCGTCGAGCACTGCAAGCACGTCGCGGCCGAGGCGCTCCATGGAATAGGGGCCTTTGGGCACGCTCGATTTGCCGTGGCCGCGGCGGTCGTATCGCACCAAACGGAAGTGGCGGGTGAACGGCTCAACCTGGTCGTCCCACATATGCAGGTTGGTGCAGAGCGAATTCGACAGCATCAGTACTGGACTGCTTTCCGGCCCTTCCACTTCGACGTGGATGGTGCAGCCGTCGTCGGTTTTGATCTCCGGCATGGCGGTTCTCCCTTCACCCACTGTAGGCTAGTGGCCTCCGGGCGGCGTTCGCAAGCGTCCTGCCTGCATCGCGGTGATGCGGGAACGGCCTTTCCAGGCGCCGCACGAGGCGCTAAGCGATTATTGGCAAGTTGAGAAATCGGGTGGGAGCGTCTCGAGATGGCGATGACGATGAACGGCGAGTACCAGCTTCCGGTGCCGCGCGAGACCGTGTGGGAAAAGCTCAACGACGCGGCCACGCTCAAAGCCTGCATTCCGGGCTGCGAGGAACTCGACAAAGTGTCGGATACGGAATTTCAGGCGGTCGCCGTGACCAAGATCGGGCCGGTCAAGGCCAAATTCAAAGGCAAGGTGACGCTGTCCGACATCGACCCGCCGAACGGGTACAAGATTTCCGGTCAGGGCGACGGCGGCGTTGCTGGTTTTGCGTCGGGCGGGGCGACGGTCAAGCTCGAGCCAAAGGATGGCGGAACGCTCTTGAGCTACGCGGTTGAAGCTCAGATCGGCGGCAAGCTGGCGCAGCTTGGCCAGCGTCTGGTCAACGGCGTCGCCAAGAAGCTCGCCGACGAATTTTTTCAGAATTTCGCTGCCGCCGTGAACCCGCCCCCGCCGAGTTCATGAGACGACCATCGCCCTAAGGGCACGTATACGTCACGCCACCGATGCGGACGGTCTCCCGATAACGCCGATTGTTCGCCTGGCAGACATCGTAGACTCGCTGAAAGCGTTGCGTCGCTGCCGCATTGGGGTCCGGATAATACCACGGCACCCCGGGGTTGGACGTCCTCGGGATGCCGATGGCGCCGGCGGGCGTAGTAGCGAGGGCCGCGGCCAGCACCAGAGCGGTCGACAGAAGCGCGGCGGTTGCGCGCATTTGCTCCTCCGTTTCGAAAGCGGGGCGCCGGGCGGCCCGCACCATCACGCACCCAGTTCCCTGCGATGATGGTCGGCAACGTAATCGCGTTGCCGCAGTCGCGCCATTCAACGCGACCATTTGCCCTTGACCGTCGGCTGGGCCGCGGTTCAGAGTAACTCCGGTTCCAAGGTGGAAAAGCGGCAAAATCGTCGCGTTTTCGCCAGCGAATCTGGTAGGCGGCCGCGAGTCGTCCTACAAACCCTATATTTTGAGGAATCCGAGGAGGCGCTTATGGCAGCCGTTTCCCTCACCGTGAACGGCAAACCCGTCACCGCCGATGTCGATCCGCGCACGCTGTTGGTGCAACTGTTGCGCGAGCATTTGCGGCTTACCGGCACCCATGTCGGCTGCGACACCTCGCAATGCGGGGCCTGCGTCGTGCTGGTCAATGGCAAAGCCGTGAAATCCTGCACGGTACTCGCTCTCCAGCTTGAGGGCGCCGACGTGCTGAGCATCGAAGGTTTGGCGCCGGCGGATGGGCCGCTGCACCCGATGCAGGAAGCTTTTCGGGAAAACCATGGGCTGCAGTGCGGCTATTGCACGCCCGGCATGATCTTGACGGCGGTCGACATGGTCCGCCGCAAGGGCAACGACCTTGACGATCACACCATTCGCGAGGAACTGGAAGGCAATCTGTGCCGCTGCACCGGCTATCATAATATCGTCAAAGCAATCGCCGCCGGTGCGCGCGCGATGGGCGGCAGCGGTGCCACCTCTAAAGCCGCCGAATAATTCGCGGCGCGGAGGTCAATCTCCCTAACAATAAGAACCCGGAGGAAACTGCGGCGAAGCCGGCGCCATCGCCGCGCCGGCCGCGACCAGATAACGGAGCATTGCGATGTACAACTTTACCTTCCATCGTCCGGAGACGCTGCGCCAGGCGGTCAACCTCTTGACCAAGAACGAGGACGCCAAGCTCCTGGCCGGCGGCCATACGCTGTTGCCGACCATGAAGCTGCGCCTCGCCGGGCCGCCGCAGCTGGTCGACCTCTCGCGCATCGAAGGGCTCGCGGGCATCGAGCTTAAAGGCCGTTCGATCGAAATTGGGGCGATGACACGTCATGTCGACGTACACACGTCGCCGGTGGTGCAGGAGGCGGCCCCGGTTCTGGCGAAGCTCGCTGGTCTGATCGGCGATCCGGCGGTACGCCACATGGGCACCATTGGCGGCTCGATCGCCAACAACGATCCGACAGCCGACTATCCCGCCGCCGCGCTTGGGCTCGGCGCCACCATCATCACCAACAAGCGCCGCATCAAGGCCGACGATTTCTTCACCGGTATGTTCTCAACCGCGCTCGAGCCGACCGAAATCATCACCAAGGTTAGCTTCCCGCTGCCGAAGAAGGCGGCCTATCAGAAATTCCGCAATCAGGCCTCGCGCTATGCGCTGGTCGGCGTATTCGTGGCCAAGCGCGGCAGCGAAATCCGGGTTACTGTCACCGGCGCGGGCGGGAACGGCGTGTTCCGCGTCACCGCCTTTGAAGAGGCGCTGAAGAAGCGGTTTTCGCCGAAGTCACTGGAAGGCATGACGGTTCCAGCGACTGGGCTTAACAGCGACATCCACGGCAGCGCCGAGTATCGGGCCCATCTCATCGCCGTGCTCGCGCGCCGCGCGGTCGCCGAGGCGGTCGGCAAGTAGGCTTAAACGCACGATCGGAATCGCCCGCAGGCGCGACAAACCCGCCTGCGATGATTACATTGCAGTGATGGAAAAACCTTTGCCCCGCGCGCTGCCGGACTCGATTGACGCGACGGTAGCGCTTCTGGCCGACGCCGAATATTTGGCCGACCGCTCGCTCGGCACCGTGCTTTATCTGGCGCTGAAAATGGGCCGGCCGCTGTTTCTTGAAGGCGAGGCCGGCGTCGGCAAGACCGAAATTGCCAAAGTGATTTCGGCGACCCTCGGCCGCCGGCTGATCCGTCTGCAGTGCTACGAAGGCCTCGATATCTCCGCCGCCGTATATGAATGGAACTATGCCGCGCAGATGATCGCGATCCGCGCTGCCGAAGCCGGGGGCGAGCATGACCGCTCGCAGCTCGAACGCGATGTGTTCTCGGAGCGCTTTTTAATCAAGCGGCCGCTGTTGCAGGCGCTGGAACCCGACACCGCCGGCGCGCCGGTGCTCTTGATCGATGAAATCGATCGCACCGATGAGGCATTTGAGGCGTTCTTGCTGGAAGTATTAGCCGACTTTCAGATCACCATCCCGGAACTGGGCACGATCAAGGCCGTGCATCCTCCGATCGTGGTCATCACCTCGAACCGCACGCGCGAAGTGCACGACGCGCTCAAGCGGCGCTGTCTGTATCACTGGGTTGGCTATCCGAGCGCCGAGCGAGAGCTCAATATCGTCCGCGCCAAAGTGCCCGGCGTCGGCAAAAGGCTTTCCGAGCAGGTGGTGGCGTTCGTGCAGGCGTTGCGCAACCAGGACCTGTTCAAATCGCCCGGCGTCGCCGAGACGCTGGACTGGGCGACCGCGCTGTCCGAGCTCGATGCGGTCGCGCTCGATCCGGCGACGGTTTCTGACACGCTCGGCGTTCTTTTGAAGTACCAGGACGACATCGCGCGGCTCGAAGGCTCAAAGGTCAAGGAACTGCTCGACGAGGTGAAGTCGGAGCTGCGGGCGGCGGAGTAACGGTCGATGCAAGAACCGGCAGGCCGGCTTGCCGAAAACGTCATCTACTTCGCCCGCGCGCTGCGCGCCGCCGGCATTCCGGTCGGCCCGGGTGCCGTGCTTGACGCGCTGCAAGCGGTCAAGGTCGCCGGCGTCGGTTCGCGCGAGGACTTCTACTGGACGCTACACGCGGTGTTCGTCAAACGTCACGAGCATTCGATCCTCTTCGATCAGGCCTTCCGCATTTTCTTCCGCCGCCGCGGCTATATCGATCAATTGATGGCGATGACGCTGCCGCAGGCGCCGACTACGCCGCAGCCGCCCGAGGCCGGCGCCACCCGCATCCACGAAGCGCTGTTTTCCGGCCTCGACGACAAGCTCAAGAAAGAGCAGGAGATCGAGCTCGATACACGCATGACCGTCTCCGAACGCGAAGTGCTGCAGAAGAAAGACTTCGCGCAGATGACCAACGCCGAGATCGCCGCGGCCAAGGCGGCGATGAAGCGGCTGGTGATGCCGCTTGCCGAGGTGCGCACGCGCCGGCTCAAGCCGCATCCGCGCGGACATCTCATCGACATGCGCCGCACCTTGCGCTCGAGTATGAAGGGCGGCGGCGATTTCATCGATCTGCGCTTCATCGGCCCGAAGACCAAGCCGCCGCCGATTGTCGCGCTGCTCGATATTTCAGGTTCGATGAGCCAGTATAGCCGGTTGTTTCTGCACTTCCTGCATGCGCTGACCGATGCGCGCAAGCGCGTCAGCACGTTCCTGTTCGGCACCCGGCTGACCAACGTCACGCGGTCGCTGCGCGCGCGCGATCCCGACGAGGCGCTGGCCGCTTGCTCCGCTCACGTGCCCGACTGGTCCGGCGGCACGCGCATCGCGTCTTCGCTGCATGCCTTCAACAAGCTGTGGGCGCGTCGCGTGCTGGCGCAAGGCGCGATCGTGCTGCTGATCACCGATGGCCTCGAGCGTGACCCCGACGATACGCTCGATTTCGAAATCGATCGGCTGCATCGGTCCTGCCGCCGGCTGATCTGGCTCAATCCGCTGTTGCGCTTCGAAGGGTTCGAGGCTCGCGCCCACGGCATCCAGGCCATGCTCCCGCATGTCGATGAATTCCGGCCCGTTCATAATCTCGAGTCAATGGCTGGTCTCATAGCGGCGCTCGGCCGGGCCGGCGCGGCCGCCGATCCCAAAGCCTGGATGCGGAAGGTCGCCTAAAGGCTTATATTCCGCTGCGTACGAGGGAGGCCCGGCGATGCTCTCAACCGACAACGATATTCTCAAAGCTGCCGAGGATTGGCGCAAACAGGGACGTGCGGTCGCGCTGGCGACGGTGGTGGAAACCTGGGGGTCGGCGCCGCGTCCGGTGGGCGCTAACCTCGTCATCGACGGGGACGGGAATTTCCTCGGATCGGTGTCCGGCGGCTGCGTCGAAGCCGCGGTCGTGACCGAGGCGCTCGACGTCATCGATAGCGGCAAGCCGAAAATGCTCGAATTCGGCGTCGCCGACGAAACCGCCTGGAAGGTCGGGCTGTCCTGCGGCGGCAAGATCAGGGTGTTCGTGGAAAAGGTGGAATGAGGTCGTTCCTGGGCGCAGCGCAAGCGGCGAGCCCGGAATCCGTAACCATCAGGTATAAAGCTGATATTATGGGGTTATGGATTCCGGAAAGCCTCGCTCCGCTCGGCTTCTGGAATGACGGTTGATGCCATGCAGCTTGATCTTCTTGCAGAACTTAATGCCGAGCGTGCCGCGCGCCGCGCAGTGATCGTCGTAACCGACACCGCGACCGGCCGGCAGCGCTTGGTGAAGGTGGCCGATGTCGGCAAAGATCCGCTGCGAACCGCACTCGCCGATCGACTGCGTAGCGGCAAAAGCGGCATGGAGGAAACGCCGTCGGGACGTTTCTTTCTCACCGTGTACGTTCCGCCGACGCGGCTCGTCATTATCGGCGCCGTCCATATCAGCCAGGCGCTGGCGCCGATCGCCAAGCTTCTCGATTACGACGCGACGATTGTCGATCCGCGCACCGCCTTTGCCACGCCGGAACGATTTCCGGACGTCAAGGTCATCGCCGAATGGCCGGATAATGCGTTGCCCGCGCTCGGGGTCGACCACTACACCGCGTTTGTTGCGCTCACCCACGATCCGAAAATCGACGACCCGGCTCTCCTGCATGCGCTGTCGCGCGACTGTTTCTATATCGGCGCGCTGGGATCGCGGAAAACCCATGCGCGTCGCGTCGAGCGGCTGATGCAGCAAGGCGTCAGCGAAGCCGATGCAGCGCGCATCCACGCGCCGATCGGTCTCGATATCGGCGCGGTTTCGCCTGCCGAGATCGCGGTCGCGATCATGGCGCAAATCACCGAACGCCTGCGCGAAGAAAAGACCGCCGATCATGCGCTGAAGGCGGCGTCATGAAGTTCGGACCGGTCACGCCAAAAGAGGCCGTCGGCGCCACGGCGGTGCACACCATCCGCCAAGGCGCGACGGTGCTTAAAAAGGGGACGTTGATCGGACCCGTGGAAGCTGCGGCGCTGGAAGCGGCCGGCGTCAAAAGCATCGTTGTCGCGCGGCTCGAATCGGGCGACGTGTCGGAAGACGTGGCGGCGGCCGACATCGCCCAGGCGATCGCCGGGGAAGGCGTGCATGTCGATAGGGCCTTTACCGGCCGTGCCAATTTATTTGCGCAGACGGCGGGCGTGCTGGTTATCGACAAGGCCGCCGTTGACAGTCTCAACCGTGTTGATGAGGCAATCACCGTCGCGACCTTGTCCGCTTACAAGCCGGTGGTACCCGGCGAGATGATCGCCACCGTGAAGATCATTCCGTTTGCGGTCGCAGCCGCGGCGCGCGACCGCGCTACGGCGGCGGCGGGGCAGCCGGTGGTCAGCGTCGCGCCTTATCGCATTCGCAAGGTCGGCGTGGTGTCGACGCTGTTGCCCGGCCTCTCGCCCAAAGTCATCGACAAGACGTTGAAAATTACCTCCGATCGGCTGGCGCCGGCCAACGCCACGATCATCGCCGAACGGCGCGTGCCCCACGAGCAAACCGCGCTGGCGCGCGCGATCGGCGAAGTGCTCAGGCAGGGCGCCGAACTCGTGATCGTGTTCGGTGCCTCCGCGATTGCCGACCGCCGCGACGTGATCCCGGCGGCGCTGGAAACGGTCGGCGGCAGCATCGAGCATTTCGGTATGCCGGTCGATCCCGGCAATCTCCTGCTGATCGGTTCGGTCGACGACCATCCAGTGCTGGGAGCACCCGGCTGCGCGCGCAGCCCCAAAGAGAATGGGTTTGATTGGGTGCTGATGCGGCTTCTCGCCGGATTGTCGGTGCCGCGCGAGGACATCACCGGTATGGGCGTCGGCGGCTTGCTCATGGAAATTGTCACGCGGCCGCAGCCGCGCGATGAGCCGGTGCATCCGGCGCGCAAGGTCGCGGCTTTAGTGCTCGCCGCCGGCCGTTCGAGCCGCATGCGCGGTCCCAACAAGCTTCTCTCAGAGATCGGCGGACGGCCGCTGGTGCGGATTGCCGCGGAGCAGGTTGTCGGTTCGCGTGCCCACCCGGTGATCGTGGTCACCGGCCATCAGCGCGAACAGGTGCAAGCGGCGCTTGGCGGGTTGCCGGTCAAATTCGCCCACAATGCAAATTTCGCCGACGGGCTCGGCACGTCGCTCAAAGCCGGCATCGCCGCGCTGCCGGAAGATGTCGATGGCGCCATTGTCTGCCTCGGCGACATGCCGCAGGTCGACTCGGCCATGATCGATCGGCTCATCGACGCGCTGTCGCCCGACGAGGGCGCGCTCATTGCCGTGCCGACCATCGACGGCCAGCGCGGCAATCCGGTCGTTTGGTCGCGCCGCTTCTTCCCTGAACTCATGGCGGTCGAAGGCGATGTCGGCGCGCGTTATTTGATCGGCCGCTACGCCGAAGCCGTCGTCGAAGTGCCGGTGACCGGCACCGCGGCGCTGACCGACGTCGACACGCCGGAAGCGCTGGAGGCGGTGCGGGCGGAGTTAGAGGGGACTTAAGCTTCGTGGACGCATAAACGCGCAGGTGATGTCTGCTTTCACAGGATTGTGTTGCAAAACTCGTTTTTCATTGGTGCTCAAAAATTCTGCGGGCTGCTGGCGCGACCTTCGTGTAAAGATATGAGGGACCTCACCGCCTCACGTTAAACTCATAGGCGAGTTCGG
>Ga0181525_10000357_pt1 | contig 40633 bp, 36 predicted proteins | sample PEATcosm2014_Bin_48_FD_121100 | JGI IMG/M metagenome (GOLD analysis project Ga0181525, IMG submission 121100) | Peatland microbial communities from MTU Mesocosm Facility, Houghton, MI, USA - PEATcosm2014_Bin06_10_metaG | ecosystem: Environmental > Terrestrial > Soil > Wetlands > Peat | place... | reverse complement strand
TACCGCAATTCAATCCTGGAGCGGGTGAAGGGAATCGAACCCTCGTCATAAGCTTGGAAGGCTTCTGCTCTACCATTGAGCTACACCCGCCGACCCCAGCAACCCGAACCACCTGCCTGCACCTTCCAAACCACCTGTTACCGCAACACCATTACCGGACGCGGCCGCCAGGGCCGCATAGGCATTCCCTCTCCATGCCGTCTCCTGCAAGCAGCCCTCCTTCGCCCGGTGGGCTACGGAGGGCACCCGCTTCGCGCTCGGGCCGGGCCAACCCTGCGCAGCGCGTCAGCGCGAAGCAGGGTGGTGGAGGAGGTTGGATTCGAACCAACGTAGGCGCGAGGCCAGCAGATTTACAGTCTGCCCCCTTTAGCCACTCGGGCACCCCTCCGAGGGAACCGCAAATTATCGTGGGTGCAGCAAAAACTGTCAAATTGGCTCTACCGAGCCCGGGAGAACCGCTACATCTGCTTGAAAAGATGGGTGAAATTCCGGCTGATCTCGAGTTTTTCGGGAAAATTCCGGAACTGGACCAGCTGGCGCCCGCGCAGATCGCGCACGACACCCGCCACCGCCTTGATATTTATGATAGTTGCGCGGTGGATCTGCCAGAACTGCTCCGGGTCGAGCTGCTCGATCAGCTCCTTGATGGGCTTGCGGATCAGCGCCTCGTAGCCCTCGGTCTGGACGCGGGTGTATTTCTCGTCGGAGGTGAAGAAGAGCACGTCCGCCACCGGGATGAGGCGCAGCTGCTGGCCCATCGAGGCCTGGATCCACTGCAGGTGGCCGCCGCGCCCGGCGCTGCCGCCGATCCGCGCGGCCAGGCCGTCGAGCAGCGCCTCGAGGTCGCGGGGCCGCTCGGCGATGCGAGCCTTCAGGCGCGCGACGGTGCGCGCCAGGCGCTCGGTTTCGGCCGGCTTGAGCACGTAGTCGACCGCGCCCTCCTCGAACGCGTCGACCGCGAACTCGCTGAAGGCGGTGACGAAAACGACGTGACAGGCCGTGCCGATGACGCGCGCCGCCTCGATGCCGGTCAGGCCCGGCATCTGGATGTCGAGGAACGCCAGGTCGGGGCGCTCGCTCGCCACCAGCTGCACGGCCTCCTCGCCGTTCTTCGCCTCGGCGACGACGTCGAGTTCGGGCCAGGCCTCGGCCAGGCGCGCGCGCAACTGCTCGCGCATCAGGCGTTCGTCGTCGGCGATGATCGCGCGCGGCGCCATGGGTGTCGTGGAACGCTGCCGTGCCTAGCGCGCCGCGGCGGGCCGGCGCGGGCGCAGCAGCAGGTACAGCAGGAATACGGGGACGGCCAGAGGCAGCAGCAGAACGCCGAGCACCAGGGCAACGACCAGCAGCACCAGCGCCAGCCCGGCGGTACCCGCGGCCAGGCCGAGGGCCAGGATCAGGGCGGCGGCCGCCAGGACCGCGACCACGGCAAGCGCGCCGGCAAGCAGGCCGCTGCCGAGCAGTGCAATCAGGCCGACACCCTTGAGCAGGGCGGCAACGGCAATCGTCACGACGCTGGACATGGCGACCTCCCGGGGGCCGAGCCGCGGCTGCGCCCCCGTGGCGCCCCGGTCCGATGTTCCGGCCGGCGGCCGGTGGTGCGGATCATACGGCCGGCGCCGGCGCCGCGAAACCTTCCGGCGCGGCGCCCGCGCCCGGCTCGATCTGATAGGGAACGAGAATCGTCGCGATGGTTCCGCCGTCGGAATTGGCGTCGATCGCCAGGCTGGCGGCGGGGCCGTACAGGGCCAGCAGCCGCTCGCGCACGTTGGCCAGGCCCACGCCGGTGCCGCCGCCCTGGGCATTGCCGAAGCCCATGCCGCTGTCGGCCACGGCCACGCGCAGCTTGCCGTCGGCCACCACCGCGCTGACCGAGAGCGAACCGCCGTCGGCCTTGGGCTCCAGTCCATGCTTGATGGCGTTCTCCACCAGGGTCAGCAGCATCATCGGCGGGAACGCCGCCGACAGCAGGCCCTGCGGCACGTTGATCGAGAATTGCAGCCGTTCGTCCATTCGCACCTTGAGGATCTCGAGGTAGGAGCGGCACTGCTGGATCTCCCGCCCCAGGGTCGAGGTCCCTTGGCGCATCTGCGGCACGGCCGCGCGCAGGTACTGGATGAGGTTCTTCTGCATCCGCGAGGCGCGGGCCGGGTCGGTCTCGATCAGGTAGTCGACCGATGCCAGGGTATTGAACAGGAAATGCGGCTCCACCTGGGCCTGCATCATCTTGAGCTGCGCCTCGGCCAGCTGGCGCTTGAGGCCCTCCTGCGCCGCGGTGGCGCTGGCCTTGCGGGCCTGGAATTCGGCGCGGCTCTTCGAACCCAGCACGACCTTGAGCGCGATCAGGGCGACGATGGCCATGGACACCAGCAGCTCCACCCAGTCGGTCCGCTCCATGCGGTCGCCGCGGCTCCAGGCATCGAGCTGGCCGTCGACCTGGTCCTGCACCACGCCCTCGATGGCGCCGCGCGCCGCCTCGACCGCGGCAGCGATCTTCTCGGGATCGGTGCCGACATCGGGGAGCAATACGCGGGCGCCGGTGACCATATGGGGCGCGACCGGCGCGGGGGGTGGGGCCACGGCGAGCGGGGTATCGGACGCGTGCGCCTTGGGCCCTTGCGGCAGCGGCGGCGGCGGCGGGACGGCGGCGTCCGGTGGCGCGCCCTCACCCGGGAGCTTTTCCACCCGTACGCCATTGTGATCGATCACCACCGCGACCTTGTGGCCGCTGTCATTGGCCAGCACGCGCACCCCCTGCTTGTCGATGCGTACGGCCGGCGTGCTCTCGCCTCCGTCGCCGTCGATCTGCAGCACCACGCCATCGTCCTTGCCTGCGGCGGACTTACCGGTGCCGGCAGCGTGGCGCGCCATGCGCGCGGGCGGCTCCGCCGAGTCGATCAGCAAGCGGCCATCCTGCAGCGGCACGACGTGAACATTGACGTCGATGGAGCCGGATTCGCGCGCGCGGCCTTCATCGGGCATCGAGGAGAAGATGATAGTTGACGCCAGAGCGCCGAAAATAAGCAACAATATCGACAGTAGCGTGAATTTTCCCCAGCTGATGGATGCCAGCCAGTTGCCGAAGTCGATACCGAAATCGAGCAGGACGGGCTTGCCGCGGCGCACCGCCTCCTTCAGCGCATCACGTGGCGATCCCGTGGCCGCCGTAGGCGGCATTGCGGCCGGGTCGGTCCTGCCTGCCGTGTCCGGCGCGTCCCGCGTGCTGGCGCCGGCTTTCTTCTCGTCTTCCATGGCGTTACGGTTCCTCGTTGAGCACGCGGTCCGTGCGGGCGAACCGGCGCCCGGGGCCGGACCTGCCGCCGCGGGCGCCAGCGCCGGGCCGGGTGCGTATGGGATTGACTGTACTTTCGCGGCCGCGCCGCAGCCAGGGCTTTGCGACGAAACGACCAAACGCGACGCTGAAACGCCGCGACCGCGCGCCGCGCCGCCGGCGTGCGCTGCAGCCGGGCCTAGCCGCCCGAGGCGCCCGGCGGCGGGGTGGCAGGTCCCGGCTGGCCGAGGCGACCGCCCGGTTCCTCCGGATTGCGCGGGGGCACCAGCATGTTCGAGGGCGGCGCGGCCCCGCCGGCCTGGCGACCGGGCCCCGGGCGCTGTGGCGCCGACCCGGCGGCAGCGGACGGATCCTGCATGGGCGCCGTGAGCGTGTTGCCCTCGCGGCGGAACTGCGGCGCCGGACCCGACGAGTGCGCCAGCGAGAGCGGCGGGACGGTGTAATCGGTGCGCACGCCGTCGGTCTCCAGCGTGATGCCATCGGACCGGACATCGACCAGGCGCAGGCCCGCGGCGGCTTCCTGGCCGAGCAGCACCGCGCGCGCGGGCTTGCCATCGACGGCGACGACGGCCGAGGACGCCTTGCCGGAGGCATACACGCCCGCCACCTGGACATTGCGCACGATGGCCGCCGGTCCGCTGGTGAGGTCGCCAAACAGGCGCGCCGCCAGGCGCGGGTCGGGATCGCGTACCGCGAGCACGGGGGCGGCGGCCGGAGTCACGGATGAGGCCGGCGTGGCGAGCAGTTGCAGGGCCCAGTAGGCGGCCAGCGCGCTGGCCGCCGCGGCGCCCAGCAGATGTATGACGATCGGTGTCTGGCGCAATGTCATGTCGGGAATTCGTCCCTGTTGCCGTTTCGAAGTGCCTGTGCGACCGGACGCGAGCCCGCGCACCTGAATGGAAACCGCGCGGAAACCGCGAAGCGCGCTGATATTATCCCCGCATGCACCCCTACGTCCCCGCCTTCGCCGTGCCCAGCGCCGGCACCGCCGCGCACACCGTGCGTGGCGCCGTCCGTCGCCCGGCCGGGGGCCGGGCGCGCGGATTCACGCTCATCGAGCTCATCGTGGTCGTGACCATACTGGGCATCATGGCCGCGCTCATCGTGCCGCGCATCGTGGGCCGGACCGACGACGCGCGCGTTGCCGCAGCCAAGCAGGACATCGCCACGCTGATGCAGGCGCTCAAGCTCTATCGGCTCGACAACGGCCGCTACCCGACGGCCGACCAGGGCCTGCAGGCGCTGGTGGAGAAGCCCACCACCGAACCCCTGCCCGGCAACTGGAAGCAGGGCGGCTACCTGGACTCGCCGACGCTGCGCAAGGATCCCTGGGGGCAACCCTACCAGTACCTCAACCCCGGGCTGCACGGCGAGATCGACGTGCTCAGCTTCGGGCGCGACGGTCAGCCGGGCGGCGACGGCCCGGACGCCGACATCGGCTCGTGGGCCTTGTAGCGGCGCCAGGGCCGGCGGCGCCGCGGCGCGGCGCCGGGACGGGCGGCTTCACGCTGCTCGAGCTGCTGCTGGTGATCGTCCTGCTGGCCATACTCACCAGCGTCGTCACGATCACCACGCGCCCGGACCCGCGCCAGGCGCTGGCCCGCCAGGCCGAGCGCATCGGCCTGCTGATGGGCGTGGCCGCCGACGAGGCGCGCATGCGGCGCATGCCGATATCCTGGGAAGCCGACCTGCACGGTTACCGCTTCGTCACCGGCAGCGTCGATGACCCGGTGGCGGTCAACGACGACGAACTGCTGCGCGAGCGTGCCTGGGATACGCCGCTCACGCGCCTTGCGGTGGTCGACCTCGACAGCGGCTACGCGCGCATGCTGGTTGCCGCCGATGCGCCGCCGCTGCGCGTCGGCGCCGGGCGCGAATGGGTGCAGGCGCCGTGGCGCCTGGAACTGCGCAACGACCTGGCGGCGGTCAGCGTCGATTTCGATGCCAACGGACATGCCGGCCGGGTCCAATAGAAGACGCAGGCGCGCCGGGCGCGCCGCGCGCGGCTTCACGCTGCTCGAGGTGCTGGTGGCGCTCACCATCATCGCCGTCGCCCTGACGGCCGCGTTGCGCGGCGCGATGGCGCTGACGAGCAACGCGCGCGACGTGGACCTGAAGCTCTACGCGACGCTCACCGCCGAGAACCAGATCCTCGAGCTGCGCTTCGGCCGCAGCCAGGTCGGCGTGGGCGAGTCCCAATACGATTGCGAGCAGGGCGGCGTGGTGTTCCTGTGCACGCAAAGCGTGACCGCGACGCCCAACCCCTTCTTCCGGCGCGTCGAGGTCCATGTCGCCACGCGCGGCGACGGCGCACGCGAATTCGCCGACCTGATGGGCCTGCTGCCCATCAACTGACGACCGGCCCCGAACCCTGCCATGCGCCGATCCGCGCTCCCGATGACGCGCCGCCCCCGCGGCGCCCGTGCTGGCCTGGGGCGCGGCTCCACGCGTGGCTGCACGCGCGGCTTCACGCTGCTGGAACTGCTGGTCGCCGTCACCATCCTGGCGGTGATCGCGGTGATCGCCTGGCGCGGACTGTCCTCGCTCACCGCCACGCGCGAACGGCTGGAGCCCCAGAACGACGCGGTGCACGCCGTGCTCGCCGGCTTCGGCCAGATGGAACGCGACCTGACGCAGACGCCGACCAACGCACGCCTGTTCGCGCTGCCGGTGCAGGCGCTGCGCGTCGTCGTCATCGACGGCGGCACGACGCTGCAGATCCTGCGCATGACCGACGCCCCCGACGGCGGGCGGTCCGCGGCCGCGCAAAGCGTGCTCTACCGCGTCGTCGACGGGGCGCTCGAGCGCCAGAGCACGCCGGCCCAGCATTTCTACCCGGCCGGCAGCGCGGGCACGCTGAGCCGCGTCGCGCTGGTTCCGCAGGTCGACGAGATGCAGGTGCGGGTATGGCGCAGCACGGTGGGCTGGATCACGCCGGCCAGCGACGCCGACACCGCCGGCACGGTGGGCGTCGAAGTGCGCCTGCTGCGCCACGACGGCACCAGCCTGCGCCGGGTCTTCGCGGTCGGATGAGGCGGCGGACCCGATGACGAGACGGCTCCCTTTCCCGCGGCCGGCGCGCGGCCAGCATGGCGCGGCGGTGCTCGTCGCGCTGTTCGTCGTCGCGCTGGCGACCGTCATCGTCACCGACCTTTTCTGGCGCCAGTTCGTGCTGTTCCGCACGATCGAGAACCAGCAGACCGGGGCCCAGGCGCGCCTGCTGCTGCATGGCGCGCAGGACTGGGCCCGCGCCATCCTCCAGGACCAGACCCACCCGGCCTTCGACGCGCTCAGCGACGCCTGGGCCCAGCCGCTGGCCCAGACCCGCCTCGACCAGCTGGGGGAGACCGCGCCACTGGCCTCGCAGGCGACCCTCGAGGGCGTGATCGAGGACGCCCAGGCGCGCTTCAACCTGCGCAACGTGCTCGACGCAGCCGGCGTCATCAACCCGGTGCAATTGCAGGCGCTCGACAAGCTTGCCACCCTGCTGGGGGCGCCCAGCGGAACGGCACGGCTGATAGCCCTGTACCTGGCGCAGTCGTACGCGGGCGTGGCGCCCGCAGGGCCACCGAATGCGCCCAACGCGCCCAATGGCGCCGCGGCGCCAGCCGGCAACCGGCCCATCCCGCCGGTATTCCCGGACGACCTGGCGGCGATCCCGGGAATCGATCCGGCAACCGCCCACACGCTGGCACAGTTCGTCATACTGCTCGACCAGACCAATACCCCGGTCAACTTCAACACCGCGGGACCCGAAGTGATGGCCGCCAGCATTCCCAACCTGTCGATCGGCGATGCCAATGCCCTTGCGGCCGAGCGCGACCGGGCCTATTTCATCAGCGTCGGCGACGTCCAGAACCGTCTGCATGGACGCGGCGGTGCGTTTTCCCTCACCGGGATCTCGACCAATTCGCAATACTTTATCGTCCACGGCACGGTGCGCCTGGATCGCGCGGCGACCAGCATGATGGCGCTGGTGCGGCGCACGGGCACTGGCGCCCAGGGCGGCGTGGACGTGCTTTGGGAGCGGGAGCAATGAAATCGGTGGCAAGCACGCGCGCGAGCGCGCAGGCAGGCGTGCGCACGACGGCCCAGCAGCTGCTCGTCTTCGTGCCGGCGCGACGCAGCTGGCCCGGCGGTGCGCGGGCGACGCTGGGCCCCGCCAGCGTCGTCGACTTCCTGGCGCTGCAGGCCGACGGCAGCGCCGAGGCCGGGCAGGCGGCGATCGCCGCGTTGCCGCGCGCGCGCGCCACCGACCTCGTCTTCGACGGGCTCGATGTCTACACGACGACGCTGGAGGCGCCCAGCCTCAACGAGGCGCGGCTGCGCCAGGCCCTGCCCAACCTGCTCGAGGAGCGGATGCTCGCCGATCCGGCCGATTGCCACTTCGCCGCGGCGCCCGCGCCGGGCCGGTCGGTGGCCGCGGACCCGGCATTGGCGGCCGCCGGCGGCACCCTGCTCTCGGTGGCGGCCATCGATCGGGCCACCCTGTCGCGCGCGCTCGAGGCATTCGGCCAGGCACAGATCACGCCGCGCGCCGCGTACAGCGAGCTGTATACCGTGCCCGCGCCCCAGGACGGCTGCTTTTGCGCGCGCATCGGCCACGGCAAGGGCCTGCTGCGCACGGGCCAGGACCAGAGTTGCGTCTTCGACCTGGAGGATGCGACCGCCGCGGCACTGGCGCTGGCCGTGCGCCAGTTCGCCATAGGCCGCCTGCGCCTCTACGGCCAGCCGGGCGAACCGACCGCCGAATGGGCCAGCGCACTGTCCGCGGCGCTGCAGTCCTCGTCGGCAGCGGGGCCGGCGGCACTGCCCCGGGTGGTCGTGGAAGCGGCGGCGGCGGCACTGCATCCGCCGTCGCTGGGCGGCGCGGTCAACCTGCTGCAGGGGTCGTTCGTGCCTAGCGGCGGCTTCGGCTTTTCCGGCCGGCTGCTGGCGCGCCTGACGCGCGACGGCGCCTGGAAGGCGCCGGCGGCCTGGATAGCGGTCTGCGCGGCCATCGCGATCGGCGGTCTCAACGCCTACTGGATGCAGCTGGAGGCACGTTTCCAGGACCAGCGCGCGTCGATGCACCGGGTGTTCCGCGACGGCTTCCCCAACGAATCGGATGCCTACCTGCTGGAACAGGCGCGCCGCTCGGTGGCGCTGCTGCGCGCGCGCGCCGGGCGCCCGTCGGCCGACGATTTCTCGGTGCTCAACGCCCAGGCGCTGCAGCTGTTCGCGTCGGCGCCGGTAGGCATCGTGGCCGGCGTCGAATATGCCGACGGCGTGTACCGCATCCGCTTCAAGCCGGGCGGCGCCGACGACCCGGCACTGCGCAACGCGCTGCAGGCGCGTGCGCCGGGTCTCGGACTGGTCGTGCACTTCGACGCCGACGGCAGCGCGCGCCTGACGCCGCAAGGGAGCTGAGCGATGGATCCGCAACGTGATTTCCAGGTGTTCTGGTCCGAGCGCGCGCCGCGCGAGCGGCGCATCCTCACCATCGGCGCGATCTTCCTGGTGCTACTGGCGCTCTACCTGCTGCTGGTCGGGCCGGCCGTCGCCGGCATCGACCGCCTGCAACGGCTGCTGCCCCAAAGCCTCAACCAGGCCGCCGAACTCGAGGCGCTCGTGGCCGAAGCCAAGCATCTGCGCGGCCTGGCGCCGGCGGCCGCGCCGGGCGCTGCCGATGCCCGCAGCGCGGTCGGCACCGCGCTCGAGACCGCAGGGCTGCAGGCGTCGCGCAACACGCCGCAGGCCAATGGCGACCTGCACCTGACCTTCACCAACGTGCCCTACAGCCGGTGGGCGACGTGGCTGGCTGGCGTCGAGAAGAACCTGGGCGTGCACACCAGCGCGGTGACCGTCAAGGCGAGCGCCACGCCGGGCAATGCCGACATCGAGCTGTCGCTGCGCCTGCCACACGCCTAGCGGCGGGCAGCCGCGCCCCCACCGACCTCCCGACGACCCGACTCTGGCATCCATGCAGGACTCGCACCCACGCAAGCTGGTCCGCACGATCGCGATCGCGGCGGCTGCGCTCGCCGGCGCCGCCGTGGTTCTGCTCACCATGGCGCCAGCCGGACTGGTGGCGCTGGCCGTCCATCGCGGCAGCGAAGGCCGGATACGGCTGGGCGATCCGGCCGGCACGATCTGGAACGGGCAGGCCGATCTCATTCTCGGCGGCGACGACGGCGCCACGGCCGGCACGCGGCTGCCGGGGCGGCTTGCCTGGCGCCTGGCGGCGGGCCGGCTGCTGCTGGGAACGGTCGACCTGACGCTGAGCGACGCCGCGCTGCTCGACACGCCGCTGGCGCTGCGCATCGACCGTTCGGGCGCGACCGCCGACCCGGATCGCGCACGCGTGCCGGCGGCCGTGCTGCAGGGGCTGGGTGCGCCCTGGAACACCATACAGCCCGGCGGCGAGCTGCAACTGGAATGGGATACTCTGCACCTGCGGGACGGCGCGCTGCGCGGCGCGCTGCGTGCCGAATGGCTAGGCGCGTCGAGCCGACTCAGTCCGATCGTTCCCTTCGGTCATTACCGCCTGCTGGCCGACGGCATCTTCGCCGGCGCTGCGCTACAACTGGAAACGGTCTCCGGACCCATGGAAATGACCGGCAATGGCACAATCGCTGGCGCCTACCGGCTGCGGTTCCATGGAACCGCGCGCGTACAGGCCGGGACCGACGCGGCCACCGCCACCCAGCTATCGGGCCTGATATCCCTGCTAGGCCGTCGCGACGGCGACGGCGCCATCTTGAACTTCGGAAGCTGATATGAGCAATGGGCATGCCGTAACGCGCCGGGGTCCTGCCGGCATCACAGCGGGCGCCGCCGTGGCCGGAATCGTCCTGGTGCTGTCGGCGCATGGCGCCGGCGCCGCGGACGACAGCGCGCAGCCGCCGGCCAGCACCGCCGCGGGCGCCCGGGCGGGCGACGACAGCGTGACGCTCAATTTCGTCAATGCCGACATCGAGGCCGTGGTTCGCGCGATCGGCCAGTACACGGGCCGCACCTTCGTGATCGACCCGTGCGTGAAAGGCACGCTGACGCTGGTGACCGAACACCCGGTCACGCGCCGCCAGGCCTACGAGGAATTGCTGTCGGCGCTGCGGCTGCAAGGCTATACGCTGGTCGAATCGGCCGAGCCCGGCGGCGTTGCGCGCGTGCTGCTCGAGGCCGACGCCAAGCTGCAGGGCGGGCGCGTGACGCCGCCGTCGGCGGCGATGCCGCGCGGCGACCAGGTCGTCACCCAGGTGTTCCGCCTGCAATACGAGTCGGCCAGCAACCTGGTGCCGGTGCTGCGGCCGCTGATCGCCCCGAACAACACCATCGCGGCCTACGCGGCCAACAACACGCTCGTCATCACCGACTACGCCGACAACCTGCGGCGCCTGGCGCGCATCATCGAGGACATCGATTCGCCCGCCACCTCCGAGGTGGTGATACTGCCGGTCAAGTACGGCCTGGCGGCGGATATCGCCGGCATCATCAACAAGGTCATGGACGATTCGGGGCGCGCCGGCGGCCAGGGCGCCGACGCCGGCCAGCGCGTCTCGGTCCAGGCCGAACCGCGCAGCAACAGCCTGATCGTGCGCGCCGCCAGCCGCGCGCGCCTGGACCAGGCGCGGATGCTGATCGACCACTTCGACCAGCCCAGCGCGACGCCCGGCAACATCAATGTCATCTACCTGCGCAATGCCCAGGCGATCAAGCTCGCGCCGCTGCTGCGCGCGGTGCTTTCGTCGGACCCCACCTACGTGGCGCAGGCGGGCGGCACCACCAGCCTCGCGCCCAGCGGCGGCACCTCGGGCGCCAGCACCACCGGCTTCGGCGGCTCCAGCAGCGGCGTCTTCGGCTCCGGCGCGTCGGGCGGCGGCAACGTCGGCGGCGGCGGCCCGGCCGCCTCGGCCACGACCTCGTCGACCGCGCAGTCGGGTGGCGGCGGCGCCGACCGCACCGGCCTGGCCGGGATGATCCAGGCCGATCCGGCCACCAACTCGCTGATCATCTCGGCACCCGAAACCATCTACCGCAACATCCGCGCCATCGTCGACAAGCTCGACGTGCGCCCCGCGCAGGTGCTGATCGAGTCGCTGGTCGCGGAGATCAGCGCCGACAACGCCCAGGAATTCGGCATCCAGTGGCAGTCGCTCGACGGCCTGACCAGCAGCGGCACCTCGGTGGTGGGCGGCACGAATTTCGGCAGCACCGGCACGAACATCATCAGCGGCGCCGAGAGCATCACCTCGCTGGGGCAGGGACTGAACATCGGGGTCGTGAAGGGCACCATCACCATCCCGGGCATCAACGCCACCATCACCAACATCGGCGTGCTGGCGCGCGCGCTCGAGACCAAGGCCAACGCCAACATCCTGTCGCGCCCGAACATCCAGACCCTGGACAACGAGGAAGGCAAGTTCCTGGTCGGCCAGAACGTGCCGTTCCTCACCGGTTCGTATTCGCAGACGGCATCGACCTCGACGGTCTCGCCGTTCCAGACCTACGAGCGCCACGACGTGGGCCTGCAGCTGCGCGTCAAGCCGCAGATTTCCGAGGGCGGGACGGTGCGCCTGACCATCTATATCGAGGATTCGACCGTCGCCTCGACCGACGCGACGGCCGGGCCGACGCTGAACAAGCGCACCTTCGAGACCAGCGTCATCGTCGAGGACGGCAACTTCGTCGTCATCAGCGGGATCATCCAGGACCAGGTCACGGAGAACCAGAGCAAGGTGCCCATCCTGGGCGACATACCCTGGCTGGGTTCGCTGTTCCGCTACGACACGCGCGACCACGTGAAGACCCAGACGATGGTGTTCCTGCGGCCGACCGTGATCCGCGACGAAGCCGCGTCGCACCTGGTCACCGCCGACCGCTACGCATACATCCGCAACGAGCTCACCAACGCGGCGCCGGAGCGCAACCTCGTGCTCAAGGACATGCCGCTGTCGATCCCGCCGCTGCCGCCGTCGCCGGCCGACTCCGCCGATGCGGCCACCGTCGCCGCCGCCGCGTCGCGCGACGCGCGCGTGGCCGTCGCCGTGGTCGACACCACGCAGGAGGCGCAGCAGCTGCAGAACCAGCTGCGCAACGCCGGCATCGAGACGCGCTGGGAACCGGTCGCCACCTCGGGCACGGCCAGCACGCAGCTGCGCGTGATCGTCGACCGCGGCCAGCGCAACCTGGCCGACACCCTGGCCCTGCTGCGCGGCATGGGCTACACCCCGACCATCCTGCAGGGCACGACCCCCACGCCGCCATGACCAGCGCGCAGCAGTACGTCCCGTACGCCTTCGCCCGGGACAACGCCATCCTGCTGCGCCCGCAGAGCGAGCGCGAGGCCGAGGTGTGGATCACCGAGACGACGGCCGTCGAGGCGCTCAACGAGGTGATGCGGGCCTTCCCGGGGAAGGTGCGGCCCAGCATGGTCGATGCCCAGGTGCTGGCCGAGGCGATCGCCCAGACCTACTCGCGCCCGGAGGACTCGGCCCAGCAGATCGTCGGCGACATCGAGGGCGAGATCGACATCACGCGGCTGATGCAGGATGTGCCCGACATCGAGGACCTGCTCGAGACCGAGGACGACGCGCCCATCATCCGCATGATCAACGCGCTGCTCACCCATGCGGCGCGCGACGGCGCCTCCGACATCCACCTCGAGGCGTTCGAGCAGTCGTCGCTGGTGCGCTTCCGCGTCGACGGCACGCTGCGCGACATCGTGCGCCCCAAGCGCGCCCTGCATGCGGCGCTGGTGTCGCGCATCAAGATCATGGCGGCGATGGACATCGCCGAGAAGCGCCTGCCCCAGGACGGCCGCATCGCGCTGCGCGTCGGCGGCCGGGCCATCGACGTGCGCGTCTCGACGCTGCCCACCGGCCATGGCGAGCGGGTCGTGCTGCGCCTGCTGGAAAAGGACCTGACGCGCATCGACCTGACCACGCTGGGCATGTCGGATCGGACGCTCAAGACCTTCGACGGCCTGTTCCACCAGCCGCACGGCATCCTGCTGGTCACCGGCCCTACCGGTTCGGGCAAGTCGACCACGCTGTACGCGGCGATCCGCCGCCTCGACCACACGACGACCAACATCATGACCGTCGAGGATCCGATCGAGTACGACCTGCCCGGTGTCGGGCAGACCCAGGTGAACGCGAAGATCGAGATGAGCTTCGCGCGCGCGCTGCGCTCCATCCTGCGCCAGGATCCGGACGTGATCATGATCGGCGAGATCCGCGACCTCGAGACCGCGCAGATCGCGGTCCAGGCGTCGCTGACCGGCCACCTCGTGCTGGCGACCCTGCACACCAATGACGCGGCAACCGCGGTCACGCGCCTCATCGACATGGGCATAGAGCCCTTCCTGCTGTCTTCCTCGCTGCTCGGGGTGCTGGCACAGCGCCTGGTGCGCAAGCTGTGCCCGCGCTGCAAGAAGCCCGATGGCGGCGGCGGCTTCCAGCCGGTGGGCTGCGCCTTCTGCAACCATACCGGCTACACGGGCCGCACCGGCATCTACGAACTGCTGCCGGTCGACGACGCGATCCGCGGGCTGATCCACGGAGCGGCCAACGAGCAGGAAATCCGCCGCACGGGCGAGGCCGCCGGCATGCAGCCGCTGCGCGCCGATGCGATGCGCTGGTATTCGGCCGGGGTGACATCGCAGGAGGAGATCCTGCGCGTCACGCGGGATTGACGGCGATGGCCGCGCCCGCGACCGCAATGCGCGCGCCCCCGGCGCCCGGTGCGCGACCTTGACGGCGTTCCGCTACTCCGCCGCCGACAACCTGGGCAAGGACCAGGTCGGCGTGCTCGAGGCCGACAGCGCCCGGCTGGCACGCCAGATGCTGCGCAACCAGGGCCTGGTCCCGCTTACCGTGGAAGCGGTGGAGTCGGACGCCGCGCGGCGCCGTCCCGGCACGCTGCGCGGGCGGCGCCTGTCGCAGACCGAACTGGCCGTGCTGACGCGCCAGTTCGCCAGCCTGCTGGCCGCCGCGCTGCCGATCGCCGATGCGCTGACGGTGCTGGTCGAGCAGAGCGAACAGCAGGGCATGCGCGAGATGATGGCCTCGATACGCGGCGAAGTGCGCGGCGGCATGTCGCTGTCCAATGCCCTGGCCCGCCATCCGCGCCAGTTCCCCGCGATGTACCGCGCGCTGATCGCCGCCGGCGAGGAGTCGGGCAAGCTCGGCTCGGTCCTGGGCAGCCTGGCCGACTTCATCGAGGAGCGGGCCAAGCTGCAGCAGAAGATCACGCTGGCCTTCGTCTATCCGATCATCCTCACCGCGGTTTCGCTGCTGGTCATCGTGTTCCTGCTGACCTACGTCATTCCGCAGGTGGTGCAGGTATTCGCCCAGACCCGGCAGGCCCTGCCCCTCATCACGCAGGTGATGATCGGTCTGTCGGCATTCCTGCGCTCCTACGGCTGGCTGCTGGCGGTCGGCGCGGTCGCCGTCACGCTGGCGATCCGCCGCGCGCTGCGGGTGCCGGCGGTGCGCCTGGACTGGCACCGGCGCATGCTGCGGCTGCCGATCGTCGGGGCGCTGTCGCGGGCGATCAACACCGCGCGCTTCGCCAGCACGCTGGCCATCCTGGTCGGCTCCGGCGTGCCGATGCTGCGGGCGCTGCAGGCCGCCGGGGAAACCGTCACCAACATGGCGCTGCAGGCACGCGTGCTCGACGCCACGCAGCGCGTGCGCGAAGGCGCGTCGTTGGCCCGCGCGCTGCGCGCCGAGGACGAGGATCGGGCGGCGGCCGGACGCCTGCGGCTGTTCCCGCCGGTGCTGATCCACCTGATCGGCTCGGGCGAAGCGACCGGCAAGCTGCCGGAGATGCTGGGCCGCGCGGCCGACATGCACGCCCGCGAGGCCGAACGGCGCGCCATGCTGCTTACCTCGCTGCTGGAGCCGGCGCTCATCCTCACCATGGGCCTGGTCGTCATGATGATCGTGCTGGCCGTGCTGATGCCGATCATCGAGATCAACCAGCTGGCGCGCTGAGACGCCGATGGCAACGGGCGGACAGCGGCCCGGCGATGCGGCCGACGCCATCAGCGCCCGCACCCTGGCGCACTACGCCGAGCGGGCCGAGGCGTTCCGCGCCGCCACGCGGGACCACGACGTGCGCCAGAACATCGCCGCACTGCTGCGCCATATCGCCGGGCCTGCGCCCCATGCCATCCTCGACCTGGGCTGCGGGCCGGGCCGCGACCTCAAGGCATTCACGGCACTGGGCCATGCGGCGATCGGCCTCGAGGGACTGGCGGCCTTCGCGGCGATGGCGCGCGCCGATTCCGGCTGCGAGGTATGGGAGCAGGATTTCCTGCGCCTGGACCTGCCGGCGGAACGCTTCGACGGGATCTTCGCCAATGCCTCGCTGTTCCACGTACCGAGCCGCGAGCTGCCACGGGTCCTGGGCCAGTTGCATGACACGCTCAAGCCTGCGGGCGTGCTGTTCAGCTCCAATCCGCACGGGCACAACGAAGAGGGCTGGAACCACGGCCGCTACGGCGTCTACCACGACCTGGCGGCGTGGCGCCACTACCTGACGGGCGCCGGTTTCGTCGAGCTCGAGCACTACTACCGTCCCGCCGGCCTGCCGCGCGAGCAGCAGCCCTGGCTGGCGAGCCTTTGGCGGCGGCACTGAACGCGCAGCGGCACCGCCTGGCGTGGCGCAAAGACCACAGCGGCCGGCATTACACGGTCCCGTAGCATCCGTTGCCTAGGCTGCCTTCCACCGGCGACCGGCCGGGGAGATCCGCGATGAACCGCTACGCCTACCGCATCCATTACCAGGAAGACCCGAAGCGCATCGGGCATGTCCCGATGAACGGTGACGAGATACATGCCGCGCTGCGCCGGTTCCACGATGCACTGCCGCAATACCTGCGCGAACTCGACGCCAGCGCCGAGTTGCCCGAACCCGTCCAGCGCCATTGCCACGCCATCCGCGTGCTGGTCCACACCGACCGCGACTGGGCATTGGCCTCCCAGGCCATGGCCGCCTACGCCGACCGCCACGGCCTGCGGGCGACGCACGTGGTCCGCTCCCGGACGGACGCCCCGGCCGGCGCGCCGCGCGCACGCGCCGGTGCCTGGCGGCCGGGTTCGATGGCTGGCGCACTGGCGACCGACCGCTAGGGCGCCGGCGACGCGGGCCGGCCGCGCGGCCGGAGTGACGAAACTGCGTGCATCCGCGCGCGGCCCGCGCGACCGCGCACCCGTGCCGCGGAGTATCCTTGCCCCTTCGCGAAAATGCCGCGGCGGCGCCGTCCACAAGATGGTCGCCTAGCGGCAGCTGCCATGCGTGCCGGGGCCAACAGCCTGCCGGCGCGCGTCCAAAGACACGATTTTTGGTCCAGGGTATTTCGATGAACGCACCTCTGCCCGATGCCGTACGGCATCCGCTCGCCGACGCTTCCCTGGACGACAAATGGACCCTGGAACGCGGCCGGGTCTACCTGAACGGCACGCAGGCGCTGGTGCGCCTGCTGATGCTGCAGCGCCAGCGCGATGTCATCGCCGGCCACAACACCGCCGGATTCCTCACCGGCTATCGCGGCTCGCCGCTGGGCGTCGTCGACCAGACCGCATGGCGCGCCCGGCCGCATCTCGAGCGCCAGCACGTCACGTTCGTGCCGGGCATCAACGAGGACCTGGCGGCGACCGCCGTCTGGGGCACGCAGCAGGTCAACATGTTCGGCGGCGCGCGCTATGACGGCGTGTTCGGCATGTGGTACGGCAAGGGCCCGGGCGCCGATCGCTGCGGCGACGTTTTCAAGCATGCCAACGCGGCCGGTACCAGTCCGCTGGGCGGGGTGATCGTCGCCTGCGGCGACGACCATGGCGCCAAGAGCTCCACGCTGCCGCACCAGTCGGACCACCTGCTCAAGGCCTGCATGATCCCGGTGCTGTTTCCGAGTTCCGTGCAGGAATACCTCGACATGGGGCTGCACGCCTTCGCGATGAGCCGCTATGCCGGGGTCTGGGTCGGATTCAAGTGCGTCACCGAGGTGGTCGAGACCGCCTCGTCGGTCATCGTCGATCCGGATCGCGTCGACATCCGCCTGCCGCACGATTTCCAGCTGCCGCCCGGCGGCCTGAACATCCGCTGGCCCGACACGCCGCTCGACATGGAAGCGCGCCTGCTCGACTTCAAGCTCTACGCCGCCCTGGCCTATTGCCGCAACAATGGCCTCAATGCGACGGTCATCGACGCGCCGCAGGCGCGCTTCGGCATCGTGGCCAGCGGCAAGGCCTACCTGGACACGCGCCAGGCGCTGATGGACCTGGGACTGGACGACGCGACCTGCCGCCAGGTCGGCATCCGCGTGTTCAAGTGCGGCATGCCCTGGCCCCTGGAGCCGCACGCGATCGGCGCGTTCGCCGAGGGGCTCACCGAGATACTCGTGATCGAGGAGAAGCGCCAGGTCATCGAGTACCAGCTCAAGGAGGAACTGTTCCAGTGGCTGGGAAGCGGCAAGAAGATACCGCGCGTGATCGGCAAGTTCGACCAGAAGGACGGCGGGGAATGGTCGGTGCCGCAGGGCAACTGGATACTGCCCGCGCACTATGAATTCTCGCCGGCGATCGTCGCCAAGGCGATCGCTGCGCGCATCCGCCGCCTCGAGCTTCCGGCCGATGTCCGGGCGCGCATCGACGCGCGCATCGGCGTCATCGAGGCCAAGGAGCGCGCGCTGGCGGTGCCGCGCGTGGTCACCGAGCGCGTTCCGTATTTCTGCTCGGGCTGCCCGCACAACACCTCGACCAAGGTGCCGGAAGGCTCGCGCGCGGTGGCGGGCATCGGCTGCCATTACATGGTCACCTGGATGGACCGGCGTACGGCCACGTTCAGCCAGATGGGCGGCGAAGGCGTTCCGTGGATAGGCCAGGCGCCGTTCACGGACGAGAAGCACATCTTCGCCAATCTGGGCGACGGCACCTACTTCCATTCGGGCAGCCTCGCGATCCGCGCCGCCGTCGCCGCCAAGGTGCCGATCACCTACAAGATCCTCTACAACGACGCGGTGGCCATGACCGGCGGACAGCCGGTCGACGGCACGCTCACGGTTCCGCAGATCACGCGCCAGCTTGCCGCCGAGGGCGTGCAGCGCATCGTCGTCGTCACGCAGGACGCGGACAAGTACGCCTACGGCGATGCGTTCGCGCCGGGCGTGCGCGTCGAGCCGCGCGAGCGCTTCGAGGCGGTGCAGCTCGAGCTGCGTGCGTACGACGGGGTGTCGGCGCTGATCTTCGACCAGACCTGCGCGGCCGAGCTGCGGCGGCGCCGCAAGCGCGGCCTGGCCGCCGATCCGCGGCGGCGGGTCGTCATCAACGAACTGATCTGCGAAGGCTGCGGCGACTGCGGCGTCGCCTCCAACTGCCTGTCCGTCGAGCCGGTCGATACCGAGTTCGGCCGCAAGCGGCGCATCAACCAGTCGACCTGCAACAAGGACCTGTCGTGCATCGACGGCTTCTGCCCGAGCTTCGTGACCGTCGAAGGCGGCGAGCTGCGCAAGCCGGTGCGCAGCCGCGCGCCGCTGCCGGCGGTGCCCATGCCGACGCTGCCCACCGCTCCCGAGCGGCGCAACACCAGCATCATCGTGGCCGGCATCGGCGGCACCGGCGTCGTCACCATCGGCCAGCTGCTCGGCATGGCTGCGCACCTGGAGGGGCGCGGCGTGTCGGTGCTCGACATGGCCGGCCTCGCCCAGAAGGGCGGCGCCGTGCATTCGCACGTCCAGATCGCCACCGGTCCGGGGCAGCTGTATGCCACGCGCATCGCCATGGGCGACGCCGACCTGCTGCTCGGTTGCGACATGGTCGTGAGCACGGGCGCCGAGGTGCTGGGGAAGTTCCAGCGCGGCCGCACGCGCGCGCTGCTCAGCACGGCGCAGACCCCCACCGCGAGCGCGCTGCGCGAGCGCGACTGGCGCTTCCCGGCAGCGGGGCTGGCGCAGCAGATCCGCGACTCGGTGGCCGACGACGCCGACTGCGCCTTCGTGCCGGCCCAGGCGCTGGCCACCGACCTGCTCGGCGATGCCCTGTACGCGAATCCCATGATGCTGGGGGCCGCCTGGCAGAAGGGCTGGATACCGCTGCAGCACGAAAGCCTGCTGCGCGCCATCGAGCTCAATGGCGTCGCGGTCGAGGCCAACCAGCGCGCCTTCGAATGGGGGCGGGTGGCGGTGCACGATCCGGCGGCGGTCGCGCAGGCCGCGGCGGCGGCGCGCGGCCAAGCCGCGAGCGCGGCGCCGCCGGCCGGCACGCTCGACGAGGTCGTGGCGCTGCGCCAGCGCTTCCTGACCGCCTACCAGGACCGGGCGCTGGCGGACCGCTATGCGCTCCTGGTCGATAGGGTCGCGCGCGCCGAGCGCGACTGCACGGGCGCGGCGACCGCCGGCCCCCTGGCCGACGCGGTGGCGCGCAACTATTTCAAGCTGCTCGCGGTGAAGGACGAATACGAGGTGGCGCGCCTGCATCGCGACCCGGCTTTCCGCGCCGCGATTGCCGCCCGGTACACGGGCCGCTATCGGCTGAACTTCCACCTCGCGCCGCCGCTGCTTGCGCGCCGCGATCCGGTTTCCGGGCTGCCGCGCAAGCGGCGATTCGGGGCCTGGCTCGGGGGCGCCTTCGCGCTGCTGGCGGCGCTGCGCTTCCTGCGCGGCACGCCGCTCGACCCGTTCGGCCATACGGCCGAGCGCCGGATCGAACGCGCGCTGGTGGGCGAATACGAGGCGCAGATCACCGAGCTGCTGGCGGGGCTGACGCCCGCGAACCTCCCGCTGGCGGTGCGGATCGCCGGATTTCCCGACGAGATCCGCGGCTTCGGCCACGTCAAGCTGCGCAGCCTGGAGCGGGTGCGGCCGCAGCTGGCGCAGTGGCGCGCGCAATGGGCCGCTGCACACGCGGCCGGCGGCACCGCGCCGGCGCGCACGGCCGCGGCGTGACGCGGCGCTAGAAGTCGTAGCCGACCTGGAACCGCCAGATCGTCGATGCGGTCAGCTGGCCGATGTTGCCCGACGCGGGATTGTCGATGTTGGTGTGCTGGAAAACCGGCACGGCGACATCGGCGAACAGCTTGACCCGGTCGATGCGCACATCGATGCCCGGCGCCGCCAGCAGGCGCCGGTAGCCGCTGTTGAACGAAGAGCCGGTTCCGCCATCGGAGCTGCGGTCGCTGGCGATGAGCTGCAGCACGGGGGCGACGCGGCCGAGCGCGCCGACGGCGCCCAGGTCGTAGGTGAGGCCGGCGCCCAGGTCGAGTTCGTTGCCGGGCCGATAGCTGCCGGTGGCGCCGACGCGCTCCATCACGGCGAACTGGTAGCGCGCCTGCGAGAAATAGGCGAGCCGGCCGTCCTCGGTGAGGCCGCCGACGTGATAGGCGCCCACCAGCAGGTCGGTACTACCCGATCCGGGCAGCGTGTCGCGGTCGTAGACCAGGTCGTACCTGCCGTCGGCGGAGACGTTCGGCGGCACCGCCGGCCCCGTCATGTTGCCGGTCGGCAGCTTGATGCCGAAGGTGATGCCGGTCGACATGTCGGGCGAGAGGCCGCTGTAGACGCCCTGGATCATCACGTCGCCGATGTCCGTCATGCCGCTGGTGAAGATCGAGCCGGCCGGATAGGCGGTGCCGTCGCCGGTGGAAGTGAACGAGCGCTGGAATACCGGCAGCTCGACCATCACGCCCCAGTCGTGGTCGAACATGTACTGCCCGCCCAGCGTGTAGAAGCGGGTCTTGATGTCCTTGTCGGCATTGTCGGCGGCCGGCGCGCTGGAGCTGCCCTCCCAGTTCTTGTTCTGGTCCATGTAGTTGAACCGGAAGAAGACGCTCAGGCCCGAGTCGGCATTGTTCGGGAACGCGTTGTTGGCGCCGATATCGAACACGCCGCAGCCGCAGGCGCAGGCGCTGGCGGCGCCCGGGGCGAGCGCGGCGGCGGCCAGCGCGGATACGGTGGTGCCCGCCGCCAGCAGGCGGCGCAGCGCGGGGCGCGCCGATGCGCGGGGAAGGTTTCGGATGGGCATGGTGCGGACCGTTCGTCGTGCGACGCATCCCGGGACAGGTACCGGGCGATGGGCAGATGCTAGACAAAACGCCGCAGTGCGTAACTGTGGCAAATTGTCGCAGCCGGTCGAGCCGACCGCGGCCCGGTGTCGCCCCCGATCCATCGACGCGGCGCCGCCGCGCGCCTAGCCGCCGGCGGCCGACCGGATCATCTCGGCGGCCTTCTCGGCGATCATGATGGTCGGCGCGTTGGTATTGCCGCCCACGAGCGTGGGCATGATGGATGCATCGACGACGCGCAGGCGCTCCACGCCGCGGACGCGCAACTGCGCATCGACCACCGCCTGGTCATCGGCACCCATGCGGCACGTGCCGGCCGGATGGTAGATCGTGTCGGATCGCTCGCGCAGCGTCCGCTCGATCTGCGCATCGGTCGCGATGCCGCCGTGGCGCAAGGGCGCGCCGCGGTACGGCGCCAGCGCCGGCATCTCCAGCAGCGCGCGCGCGGCGCGGAATCCGCGCACCATCGTGGCGAGATCGGCCGGCGCATCGTAGAAGCGCGGATCGATGACCGGCGCGGCGAGCGGATCGGCGCTGGCTATCGTCACCGAGCCGCGGCTGGCCGGCCGCAGCAGGCAGACATGGCAGCTGAAGCCCAGGCCGCGCGTGCGCTTGCGCGCATGGTCCTCGAGCAGGGCGACGACGAAATGCAGCTGCAGGTCGGGAATCGCTTGCGCCGGATCGCTGCGGATGAAGCCGCCGGCCTCGGCGAAATTCGTCGTGAACATGCCGCGCCGCTCCTGGCGGTAGCGGCGCACGCCGCCGGGCACGCGCACCAGCGTCCGCGCCGCCAGGCCCAACAGCTCGGGTGCGTTCGAGCGATACGCCAGCACGTAGTCGACGTGATCCTGCAGGTTACAGCCCACGCCCGGCAGGTCGGCGACCACGGCGATGCCCAAACGCGCGAGCTGCGCGCCGGGTCCGACGCCCGAGAGCAGCAGCAGCTGGGGCGACTGCAACGCCCCGGCGCAGACCAGGACCTCGGCGTGCGCGCGCAGCGATTCGCGGCGGCCGGCGCGCTCGACCTCGGCGCCGACGGCGCGCCGGCCGTCGAAGAGGATGCGCGTGGCGTGGGCCCGGCTCATCACGTGCAGGTTCGCGCGCGGCAGCACCGGCTCCAGGTAGGCGCGCGCCGCCGAACAGCGCTCGCCGCCGGCCTGGGTCACCTGGTAGGCGCCCACGCCTTCCTGGCGCGCGCCGTTGAAGTCGCGATTCTCCTCGTAGCCGGCCTCGCGGCCGGCGGCGACGAAGCGGCCGACGAAGGGATTGTCGCTGCGCAGGTCGGCGACGTTGAGCGGCCCGCCGCTGCCGTGATAGGCGTCGGCGATCGTCTCGTTGTTCTCGGAGCGCTTGAAGAACGGCAGCACCTGCGCATAGCTCCAGCCCGGATTGCCCAGTGCCGCCCAGTGGTCGTAATCCCAGCGATGTCCGCGCATGTAGATCATGGCGTTGATGGCGCTGGAGCCGCCGAGCACACGGCCGCGCGGCTGGTAGCCGCGGCGCCCGTTGAGTCCCGGCTGCGGCACGGTCTCGAAGCTCCAGTTGTGCAGCCGCGTGGGCACGGTCATGGCGAGGGCCGCCGGGCAGCGCACCAGCAGGCCGCCGTCGCTGCGGCCGGCCTCGACGAGGCACACGCGGTTGCGCGGATCGTCCGAGAGCCGCCGGGCCAGCACGCAGCCGGCGGATCCGCCGCCGATGACCAGGTGGGTGAATTCCATATCCATGCACGCAGACTGCCGCCACGCGCGCAGCGCCGCCGGCGCACGCCGGCAGCGCCGCGCATCAGGGGAATTGGGCGCTTTGCAGGACCGAATCGATGACCGCCTGGTTGCGGTCCACCATGCGGATGCGCACCGGCATCTGGTGCAGGTCGGCCGCCAGCCACAGGTCCATCGTCTCCTCCGTATCGCGCACCGGGCGCCGGGCGTGCAGGTGCACCGCCTTGAGCACGCCACGCCCGGTCTCGACGTTCTCCTCGCCGACGGAGACGTATTTCCAGTCGTCGATCGCATGCGTGCCGATCAGCTGGACCGCGAACACCGCGCCCGCTCCGAACTGCTCGGGGTGGCGCCGATACAGCGCGCCGAGCTCGAACTGCAGGCTCAGGCGGTCCTGCGCGCCGGCCGGCGGCGCCGCCACCGCGGGGGCGGTGCCGTAGCGGACGCGCGCCGCGGGCCAGTCGATGTCGACGTTTTCCGGGTCATGGAAAGGCCGCTTCTCGGTGTAGCGCACCGGGGCCAGCCCGCCGTCGGCGCGCAGCTCGCCGTTCGATATCTGGTCGAACCCTATCGTGTCGGTGTGCAGCGAGGCTTCGTAGTGGCCCGCCGCGAAGCGCCAGTGGGTGGTCGTGCGCGCATGCAGGGTGATGGGGAAGCCGCCCAGCCGCGTCGTGCCGCTGGTGGCGTAGACCAGGTCGGCCTGCGCGAGGAAGGCGACCGGATCGTCGGCGCGCGCGGCGCCGCCGGCACCCAGCACGAGGACGGCAAGCGCCAGCAGGCGGGGCGCCGACGATCGGCGGCGCGGCGGGTGCGGGAAGGCAGGCATCGGATTCATCGGGTCCGCAAGGTGAGGCCGCGCGCAGCGCGGCGGGACGGCGCGCCGGCACGGCGCGAATGGGGCGTACGATAAGACAAACACGGTGCCGCTGGGCAAGAGAGCGCCGCCGGTTCCAAACTAACACGCGCAGGAGCTGTCCATGGCCGAAGCCAAGCCCACCGCCGGCATGCCGCTGCCCGACGCCGTCGCCGGCAACTTCCAGGAAGCGGTGCGCTGGTTCAACCAGATGTGGGGTGGCGCCGGCGATGCGGGCGCCGGCGCGCGCGCCTCGGGCCCGATACCCGCGGCACTGCTGCCGACGCTGGACATCAAGGAACTCGACAAGCGCATCGCCGACCTGCGCAGCGTCGAGCACTGGCTGCAGTTGAACCAGGGGCTGCTGCACACGACGATCCAGGGCCTGGAGATGCAGCGCAACACGCTGGCGGCCTGGCAGTCGTTCGGCGCGGCCGCCAGCGGCACGACGGGCGCGCAGCGCGCCGGCGCGGTACCGGAGGCCGGTGGCGGCGCGCCGGGCGCAGCGCCGACGGCCGAGACCCCGGCGTTCCAGCCGGCGCTGTGGTGGTCGGCGCTGCAGCAGCAGTTCGCCCAGATGGCCGCCGCCGCAGCAGCGGGAGAGCCCGCGGCGCAGCCAGCGCGCGCGGCGGGCGCAGCGGCCGACGATGCGGCGCCGGCGGGCACGACGGGCGGCGCACGCAAGCCCGCGCCGCGCGCGGCCGGCAGCAAGCCGCGCGCCGCCGAGCCGGACACGGACTGAGCGCCTTGCGCGTCAGCCGCGCGGGTGGCGCTTGCGCCAGCGCGTCAGCGCGGGCCCGATATCGGTTAGCAGGCGCAGCCGCTCCACGCCATCTTGCAGGCGGCGCTCCGGTACGGGGCAGCTGCCTCCCACCCACAGCTCGGACGATTCGGGCAGCAGCGAACGCAGTTCGGCCACGCCCTCGCCGGCCTGGTTCGCGTTCACGGCATCGCTGAACGACAAGGCGACGATGTCGGCCTTCTTGAGTACGGCCGCGCGCACGATGTCGGGAACGGGGGTCTGCACCCCCAGCGATATGCAGCCGCAACCCTCCAGCGCGAAGAAGGCCTCCGCCATCAGCAGGCCCAGGCCGTGCGACTCGCGCGGGAAGGTCGTGAGCATGACCCGCGGCGGATCGACGCCCGGACGGGGAATGCCGCTGATCGCGTTGCGCAGGATGCCCTGTATGCACTCGGTGTACAGGTGCTCCTCGAACACCTCCAGCCGCCCGCGCGACCACGCGTCGCCGATGCGCGTGTTGAGCGGCGCGACCACTTCGGCGATGAAACGGGCCAGGCCCAGGCGCAGCAGCGACTGGCCCAGCTGGCGGCGCAGTTCCTCGACCCGGTGCGTCTGGATGAGGCCCAGCAGCAGGTCGACGGCGGCGCCCTCGCGCGGCGGATCGTTGCGGCCGTCCGGACGCGGCGCCGCCGCATCGGCCATCTGCAGCATCCGTTCGGCGGTATAGCCGAGGATCTTGCCCGGTCGGTAGCCGTGATCGAGCAGGCGCTTGGCGACCCGCAGCTTCTCCACGTCATCGACCGTGTAGACGCGCTGTCCGGCCGCATCGCGGCGCGGCGCCGGGAATCCGTAGCGACGCTCCCACACCCGCAGCGTGTCCTTGGATAGACCGGTGTCGCGTTCTACGGCCGCTATGTTCACAGGGAGGTCGCCGGCAGTATCGTCGCGGCTATGTTACCGGCAGACGCATTTCCTGCGTGCCGCTTTCGCAAATCCGGGAGTCGAGCCGGCACGACCCGGCGGTGCGATACTCCCTGCCAGCGACAGGGAGAACTTCCTACTAGAATAGTAGGTTATAGGGCCCGCCACGCGGCGGGCCTGGCCCGCCCAAGGGGCGCTCAGCGTGAGCGCCCACGGCCGCGCAATGCGCAGGAACCCGCCGATGAACGCACCCGAAAAGAAGCTGCTGCCCGACGTACAGTCGACCCTCGACCCGCGCAACATCGCGATTTCACGGGTCGGCGTCAAGTCGCTGCGCTATCCGGTGGCAATCGCCACTGCCGCAGGGTCGGTGCAGACGGTCGCCACGCTCGACATGTTCGTCGCACTGCCGGGCGACCGCAAGGGCACGCACATGTCGCGCTTCATCGAGGTCCTGCAGCAGCATGCCGAGCCCCTGTCGTCGGCCTCGCTGCCGGGCCTGCTGGCGCTGATGCTGGTGACCCTCGAGGCCGAGGAAGGTTCGATCGAGGTGCGCTTTCCGTATTTCATCGACAAGGCGGCGCCGGTATCGGGCGTGAAGGGCCTCATGGACTACGAGGTGGTGCTGGGCGGCGCCATCCAGGGCGGCGTGACGCGCGTGCGCCAGCGGGTCGTGGTCCCGGTCACCAGCCTGTGCCCCTGCAGCAAGAAGGTCGCCGACTATGGCGCGCACAACCAGCGCGCCCACGTCACCATCGAGCTCGAGCTGGCCGAACCGATGAGCATCGAGGCGCAGGTGCGCATCGCCGAGGATGCCGCTTCCTGCGAACTGTGGTCGGTGCTCAAGCGCGCCGACGAGAAGTACGTCACCGAACGCGCGTACGACAACCCGAAATTCGTCGAGGACACGGTACGCGACGTGGCGCTGGTCCTGCAGCTGGATCCGCGGGTGCTCGCCTACCGGGTCGAGTCGGAGAACTTCGAGTCGATCCACAACCACTCGGCCTACGCGCTGATCGAACGCGACAAGCGCGTCGCGCGCTGACGTGCCCGCCATCCGGGCGTTCCCCGCCCACGCGCCGCTGCTTGCCACGACGCGCGGCGTCGCCGACCGCGCCGCGGCCGCGCCCCGGGCCGGCGCCGACCCGCTGCTCGGCCGCGACATGCCCGAGTGCGTGCATTTCGGCTCGATCGCTGTGGTCGACCGGCACGGCACCGTGCTGGCCCAGGTCGGCGACGCCAACGGCATCAACTTCACGCGCTCGACGCTCAAGCCGCTGCAGGCCCTGCCGTTCGTTGAGGACGGCGGCCTGGCCCGCTACGGCTTCGGCTCGCAGGAACTGGCGCTGATGTGCGCCAGCCACAACGGCGAGACCGTGCACACGGCGCTGGCGCGCGCGATCCTCGATCGGGTCGGTGCGCGGGTCGCGGACCTGCAGTGCGGCGCGCATGCGCCGCGCTACTACGAGGCCGCCGGCGTGCGCACGCCCGAGGGCCTGGCCGTGACGCCCTTGCACCACAACTGCTCGGGCAAGCACAGCGGCTTCCTCGCCTATTGCCGCCTGCACGACCACCGGCTCGCGGGCTACCTGGATCCGGATGCGGCGCTGCAGGTGCGGATCCGCAACACGGTGCAGCGTTTCGCGCCCGGCGAGACGCTGGTGGCCGGCACCGACGGCTGCAGCGCGCCCAATTTCGCCGTGCCGCTGCGCCGCCTGGCACAGATCTACTGCCGCCTCGCGGTGGACGACGAACCGGCGCTGCGCGCGCTGCACTATGCGATGACCCGCCACCCCGATCTCGTGTCGGGCACGGCCCGCACCGACCTCGCGCTGATGCAGGCGGGCGGGGGGGACTGGGTCTGCAAGATCGGCGCCGAGGGCATGCAGGCGGTGGGCGTGCGCTCGCAGGGCCTGGGGATCGCCGTGCGCATCGCCGGCGGCGACAGCCGCGCGCTGCACGTGGCCACGGTCGAGGTGCTGCACCAGATCGGCCTGCTCGACGATCCGCTGCACGGGCCGCTGGCGCGCCATTTCCGTCCCGCCGCCCACAATGCCCGCGGCACGGAGACGGGGCGCATGCGCCCGCTGTTCACGCTGCCGCGCCTGGTTTCCTGAAGCGCGCGCCGCGGCCGCGACGCCACGGGCCGCGGGACCGGCGGTGCCGTCCGGTAAACTAGCGCCTCCCCCAGCACTGGATAGACCCTCCCATGCTCGCCGCACAGCGGCAGGCGATCGCGGACCTGGTCCGCGAGGCGCTTGTACCCCTGCTTGAACCCACGCATACGCCGATGCCGGAACTGGAGCTGCAGCGCCCCAAGGTGGCGGCGCACGGCGATCTCTCGTGCACCGCCGCCCTGCCGCTGGCCCGCCTGCTCGGGCGACCGGCGCGGGAGCTCGCGGTGGCGATCGCCGACGGACTGCGAGCGCTTCCCGGCGCCGCGCGCTGGATAGAGGCGGTCGAGGTCGCGGGGCCGGGGTTCGTCAACCTGCGGCTGAGCAGCGCTTTCAAGCAGCAGGTCCTGGGCGAGGTGCTGCGCGCCGGGGTCGCGTTCGGCGGCGGCACGGAAGGCGCCCGGCGCCGCGTCGTGGTCGAATTCGTCTCGGCCAACCCTACCGGCCCCTTGCATGTGGGGCACGCCCGCCAGGCGGCGCTCGGCGACACGCTCGCCAACATCCTGGCGGTGCGCGGCTGGGACGTGACGCGGGAGTTCTACTACAACGACGCCGGCGTGCAGATCGACCAGCTCACGACCTCGGTGCAGGCCCGGGCGCGCGAGCTGCAGGGCCAGTCCATCGACGCGGGCCAGGTCGGGTACCAGGGCGACTACATCATCGACATCGCGCGCGATTTCCTGGCCCGCGGCGTCGTGCGCGCGCGCGACGGCGCGGAAGTTGCGGCCAGCGGCAACGTCGAGGATGCCGATTCGGTGCGCCGCTTCGCCGTCGCGGCATTGCGCCACCAGCAGGACCTCGACCTCGAGGCGATCGGCGTGCGCTTCGACAATTTCTACCTCGAGTCCTCGCTCTATCGCGACGGCCGCGTCGAGGCCGCGGTCCAGGCCCTGCAGCAGTCGGGGCTGACGTTCGAGTCGGAAGGCGCCCTGTGGCTCAAGACCACGGCGGCGCCGGGCGGCGCGCCCGGCGAAGTCCCCGACGACAAGGATCGCGTCGTGCGCAAGTCCGACGGCACCTACACCTATTTCGTCCCCGACATCGCCTACCACCTGGCCAAGTTCGAGCGCGGCTTCGGCCGGGCCATCAACGTGCAGGGCTCCGATCATCACGGGACGGTGGCGCGGGTGCGCGCCGGCCTGCGCATCCTGGGGCAATCGCTGGGCCTGAGCATCCCCCCGTCCTACCCGGAATACCTGCTGCACAAGATGGTGCGGGTCATGCGCGGCGGCGAGGAGGTCAAGATGTCCAAGCGCGCGGGCACCTCGGTGGCGCTGCGCGACCTCATCGACTGGGCCGGGCGCGACGCGACGCGCTTCTTCCTGGTGTCGCGCAAGTTCGATTCGGAGTTCACCTTCGACATCGACCTGGCGCTGTCGCATTCCGAGGACAACCCGGTGTACTACGTGCAGTACGCCCACGCGCGCATCTGCTCGGTGCTGGCCCAGGCGGCCGGCGACGGCGGCGTGCTGCTCGACGAGACGGCGGCGCGGGCGGTGGACCCGGCGCCGCTGGTCGCGCCGCGCGAACTGGCCCTGCTGGCGCGCCTGGCCGAGTACCCCGATGCCCTGCGCCAGGCGGCCGAGGAACTGGCGCCGCACCAGGTGGCCTTCTACCTCAAGGAGCTGGCCGCCGACCTGCATGCGTTCTACAACGCCGAACGGATACTCGTCGACGATCCGGCCCTGCGGGCGGCGCGGCTGGCCCTGCTGCTGGCGACGCGCCAGGTGCTGCGCAATGGCCTGGTCCTGATCGGCGTCTCCGCTCCCGAGCGCATGTAGGGCAGAATGCCGGCTGGCCGGGCCGCGCTGCCGACCGCGCCGGCGCCGGGCGGCGCGGCCGGACCGGTGCACGACCCCGCAGGCGCCCCTGCAAACCAACCAAACGATACGGGCTACCGATGAACCTGCTACGTCCTCCTGTCAGTCTCTTCGGCTTCCTCGGCGGATTGATCTGCGGGCTGGCGCTGTCGGTCGCGATCGCGCTGTACCTGACGAACTCGCCGGTGCCCTTCATCAACAAGGTCCAGCACGCCACGGAAAACGTCACTCCCGAACCCGGCGACCCGAACCGGCCGCTGTTCTCGCCGCAGATCCCGCCCGCCGGGACCTCGGATCCGGCAGCGCCGCGGCCCGCCGACGCCGCCGCCGACACCCCCGGTGCGGCGCCAGCGCCGGCTGCGGCTGCCGCCGCCGGCCCCTCCGTGGTGCCGGGCAAGCCCGGCGAACCGGCCGAGGCGGGCGCCGAGGGCGGTTCGCGGCTGATGCTGCAGGTGGGTGCGTTCAAGAACGCCGACGATGCCGACGTGCTGCGCGCGCGCATCGCCCTGCTGGGACTCGATGCCAAGGTCACGGCCAACCTGGTCGACGGTGCAACCCTGTACCGCGTCCGCCTCGGGCCCTACGGCCAGCTCGACGATCTGAACGGAATCCGCCGCACCTTGTCCGAGAACGGTATGGAACCGCAGATCGTGCACGTCAAGTGACGCCGCGCCGTGGCTCCGGCGCCGCAATGTCCGCCCAACCCGAGAACCTTCCTGTCGCAGAAACCATGAGGATGCCCATGTCCCGATTCAGCCGCCGGCGCGAAATCGTCATCGCCCTGAGTTCCGCCCCCTTGCTGGCCGCCGGCGCCGTCCGCGCCCAGGCCCCCTCCGCGCCGGAAGCGGGGGTCGACTACACCGTGCTGCCCAATCCGCAGCCGACCGATTCGCCGGCCAAGGTCGAGGTCCTGGATTTCTTCTGGTACGGCTGCCCGCACTGCTACGCTTTCCTCCCGGAACTGGAGGCCTGGCGCAAGAAGCTGCCCGCCGACGTCGACTTCCGCCACGTCGCGGTCGATTTCGGCGACCCGGGCCGCGAGGCGCACACCAAGATCTACTACTCGCTGCAGGTCCTGGGCCGCGTCGACGACATGCACGTGAAGGTGTTCGACGCGTTCCACCTCAAGCACCTGCGCCTCAACGACCGCGACGCCATCGCCGACTTCATGGCGGCCAACGGCATTGCCCGCGACAAATGGCTCAGCACCTTCGATTCATTCTCGGTCGCCGGACTGGTCAAGCGGGCCCGCATCACCAGCCAGAACTACACGATCGACGGCACGCCGACGATCGCCATCGACGGCCGCTATCTCACCTCGCCGTCGATCGAGCACACCCACACCTTCGCCGGCACGCTGGGCGCCATGAGCTTCCTCGTCGACCACGCGCGCCAGGAACACGCGCACCGGAAGTCCTGATCACGGCCGGCGCGCGGGCTCGCCCCGGCCGGCCGACGCAGCGGCGGCGCGCATGAAGGTCTTCCTCACCGGCGCCTCGAGCGGCATAGGCCTGGCCCTGGCGCACGAGTTCTCGCGGCACGGGGCCAGCCTTGGCCTGGTGGCGCGGCGCGCCGACCGGCTGGCCGCGCTGGCCGGCCAGTTGCCCGGACCCTGCCGGGTGTACGCGCTGGACGTGACCGACCGGCCGGCGCTGCTGGCCGCGGCGCGCGATTTCGAGGCCGCGTGCGGCGGCGCCGACATCGTGATCGCCAATGCCGGCATCTCGACCGGCGTGCAGACCGAGTACGTGGCGGACCTGGCCGTGTTCGACCGGGTGCTGGCGACCAACCTGCATGCGGCCGCGACCACCTTCCACCCCTTCGTCGGACCGATGCGGGAGCGGCGGGCCGGCACCCTGGTGGCGATCGCCAGCGTCGCCGGCATACGCGGCCTGCCCGGCTCCGAAGCCTATTGCCCGTCCAAGGCGGCGCTGATCAACTACGCCGAGTGCCTGCGCGTGGGCCTGCGCGGCAGCGGGGTGCGGGTGGTGACGATAGCGCCGGGGTTCATCCGCACGCCGATGACGGCGGGCAATCCCTATCCGATGCCGTTCCTGACCGACGTGGACGCTTTCGCCGTGCGGGCCGTCGACGCGATCCTGCGCGGCGACAGCTTCCGCGTCATTCCCTGGCAGATGGCATGGGTGGCGCGCCTGCTGCGCATCCTGCCCGACTGGGCCTTCGACCGCGCGCTGGCCGGCCGCGCGCGCAAGCCGCGCGCCGGTGCGGCGCGCTGAACGCCGTCGACCCTACTGCCCGCCGCCCGCGCGCCGCGTCACGAGCACGCCCGCAGCCTTGAGCGCGGCCAGTTCGCCGGCCGAGAAGCCGTTGTCGCGCAGCACCGCGTCGCCATCCTGCGCGAATGCCGGCGGCGCATGGCGCATCCGCGCCGGCGTGCGCGAGAACTTGATCGGCGTGCCCACCGAGGCGATATCGCCGGTCTGCACGACCATGCCGCGCGCCTGCGCATGCGCCGAGGCCAGCGCCAGGTCGATGGGCAGCACGACCCCGGCCGGCACGCCGGCACGCAACAGGCGCTCGGCCAGCACCTGGCCGTCGGCCTGCGCGAATGCCTCGTCGAGCGCCGTGCGCAGCGCCGCGCGGTTCACCAGCCGGTCGCCGTTGGTGGCAAAGCGCGCATCGTCGGCCAGCTGCGGCTGCCCGAGGATCTCCGTGAGCTGGCGGAACTGGCGTTCGTTGCCGATGGCGATGAAGATGTCGCCGTTGCGCGTGCTCCACTTGTCGTAGGGTGCGACATTCGGGTGGGCATTGCCCAGCGGCAGCGGCCGCTGGCCGCTGAGCAGGTAGTTGGCCGCCTGCGGGTGCAGCAGCGCGGTGGCGCAGTCGTACAGCGTCATGTCGAGGAACTGGCCACGGCCGCTGCGGCTGCGCTCCTGCAGCGCCATCAGGATCGCGATCGTCGAGTACAGGCCGGTCGCCAGGTCGACCATGGGCGTAGCCATGCGCACGCCCGTGCCGCCGGCCTCGCCGTTGACGCTCATCAGTCCGCTCATCGCCTGGACCACGGCGTCGTAGCCCGGCAGGCCGCCCAACGGGCCGTCGGCGCCGAAACCCGACACGCGGCAGTGGATCAGGCGCGGGAAGCGCTTCTCGAGCACGTCCGCGTAGCCCAGGCCCCACTTCTCCATCGTGCCGGTCTTGAAGTTCTCGACCAGTACATCGGCGTCGGCCAGCAGCCGCAGCACCACCTCGCGCCCCGCCGGTGCGCTCACGTCGAGCGCCAGCGCACGCTTGTTGCGGTTCACGCCCAGGTAGTAGCTCGCGTCGCGGCTGCCGTCGGCGCGCTGCGCGAACGGCGGACCCCACTGGCGCGTGTCGTCGCCCTGGGGCGGCTCGATCTTGATCACGTCGGCGCCGTGGTCGGCCAGGATCATGGTCGCGTACGGACCGCCCAGGACGCGCGACAGGTCGACGACCTTCACGCCGGCCAATGCGCCGGCCGATGGCGGCGCAGGGATTGCTGTACTCACGAATGCTCCTTTGCTGGCGTCGCGCGCAACCGGGCGAAACCGGACTGCAGATCGTCGATGAGATCGTCGGGATCCTCCATGCCGGCCGAGATCCGCATCAGGCCCGCGGGCAGCGTGCCGTCGCCGAGGCTGCGCTCGGCATGCGAGGGGATCAACAGGCTCTCGAAGCCGCCCCAGGAATAGCCGCGGCCGAACAGGCGCATGCCGTCGACCAGGGCATCCAGGGCTGCCATCGGGATATCCGGCCGCAGCGCGACGCCGAACAGGCCCGTGGCCCCGGAAAAGTCGCGCTGCCAGAGCGCGTGTCCCGGATCCTCGGGCAGCGCCGGATACAGCACCCGCGCGACCTCCGGCTGCTCGCGCAGCCAGGCGATCAGCCGCCCGGCCGTCGCCCGATGGCGCTCCAGGCGGGCCTCGAGCGTGCGCAGGCCGCGCAGCGCGGTCCAGCAGTCGTCCGGGCTGGTGGTCAGGCCCAGCGCGCGGATGATGGCCCGCAGCGGACCCGCGCAGGCCTCGTTGCTCGTGATGGTTCCCAGCAGCAGGTCCGCATGGCCGCCGATGTACTTGGTGGCGGCGTGGACCGAGACGTCGACGCCCAGCGCGATCGGCTGGCAGTAGAGGGGCGTCGCCCAGGTGTTGTCGGCGATCGTGACCGCGCCGTGCGCGCGGGCGATTGCCGCCAGCAGCGGCAGGTCCTGGACTTCGAAGGTGTGCGAACCGGGCGACTCGAGGTAGATCAGCCGCGTATTGGGGCGCAGCAGCGCCTTGACCTGCGCGCCGGCGCACGGATCGTAGAACGTGGTCGACACCCCGAATCGCGCCAGCGTCCCGGTGCAGAAGCTGCGCGTCGGCCCGTAGGTCGAATCGGACACCAGGATATGGTCGCCGTGCCCGACGAAGGCGAGTATCGCGGTCGTGCAGGCGCTCAGGCCCGACGGCAGCGCCCAGCTGCGGTGGCCGCCCTCGAGCGCGGTCATCGCGTCCTGGAACGCCCGGTGGGTCGGCGTGCCATGGATGCCGTAGGTCACGGGGCCGCTGTCGTCGCCGCGCGCCGCACGCTGGACGCGCGCGCGCATGTCGGCGACATCGGCGTGGAGTACCGTGGAGCCGCGCTGCAGCGGCGGATTGACGAACGTGGCGGCCGTCGCGTCGGCGGGCGCAGTGCGCCCCAGCGTGACCAGGCGGGTCGCGGGCTTCACGGCGCGGCGCGCGCGCGGCCGGGCACGGCAATGCGGCGGCGGGCAGCGCGGATGGCGATGGATGTGGACACGGCGGGCAATTGTAGTACGGTAGTACGCGGGGTCGTTCGCGGTCCGCAGCGGCGGCCGGCGCCGCCGCCCGGCCCGCGTTTCCGATGGCATGATTGGGCGACGCCGCCGGCGACGGACGGCGCCGCGAAGAAGGAGGCGCCCATGCAAGGACTGGATTTCGGCCTCGGCGAGGACATCGACGCGCTGCGCGACGCGGTGCGCGCTTTTGCGACGCGCGAAATCGCGCCGCGCGCCCAGGAGATCGATCGGAGCGACCGCTTCCCGGCGGACCTGTGGCGCAAGTTCGGCGATCTCGGCGTGCTGGGCGTGACCGCACCGGAAGCGTACGGCGGCGCCAACATGGGCTATCTCGCGCACATGATCGCGATGGAAGAGATCTCCCGCGCCAGCGCCGCCGTGGGCCTGTCCTACGGCGCGCATTCCAACCTCTGCGTCAACCAGATCTGCCGCAACGGCAGCCCGGCCCAGAAGGAGCGCTACCTGCCGCCGCTGATCTCGGGCGCCTGGGTGGGCGCGCTGGCGATGAGCGAGAGCGGCTCGGGGTCCGACGTCGTCTCGATGCGGCTGCAGGCCCGGGACATGGGCGACCACTTCCTGCTCAACGGCAGCAAGATGTGGATCACCAACGGACCGGATGCCGATGTGCTGGTGGTGTATGCCAAGACCGCGCCGGACCAGGGCTCCGCCGGGATCAGCGCCTTCATCGTGGAGAAGTCGATGAAGGGCTTCTCGGTGGCGCAAAAGCTCGACAAGCTGGGCATGCGCGGCTCGCACACCGGCGAGCTGGTCTTCGACAACTGCGCGGTGCCGGCGCAGAACCTGCTCGGCGAGCGCAACGGCGGCGTGCGCGTGCTGATGAGCGGCCTCGATTACGAGCGGGCCGTGCTCGCCGCCGGTCCGCTGGGCATCATGCAGGCCTGCATGGACCTGGTCGCCCCGTACATCCACGATCGCCAGCAGTTCGGCCAGCCGATCGGCGAATTCCAGCTCATCCAGGGCAAGATCGCCGACATGTACGCCAGCCTGTCGTACTGCCGCGCCTATGCGTACACCGTGGGCAAGAACCTCGACGGCATCGCGGCCGGCGGGGGCGCCGCGCGCGCCCGCGCGGCCCGCAAGGATTGCGCCGGCGTCATCCTGGTCGCCGCCGAGAAGGCCACCTGGATGGCCGGCGAGACCATCCAGATCCTCGGGGGCAACGGCTACATCAACGACTATCCGGCCGGCCGCCTCTGGCGCGACGCCAAGCTCTACGAGATCGGCGCCGGCACGTCGGAAATCCGCCGGATGCTGATCGGCCGCGAGGTCTTCAACGAGACGCGCTGAGGCGCGCGCCGACCAGCGCATGGATCATCCCGCCCCCCTGTCGCCGGACACCACGGCGGCCGCGCCCGCGCCGCCACCGCCGTTGCGCGACGACCCCGGCAGCGTGCGCTTCGACCATTCGATGCCGCAGCCGCGCGCCATCGCGCGCGCGATACTCGAGGGCTTCGACCTGCACTACCGGCGCTTCCGCTTCGTCGCGCAGCAGGCCAAGAGCCGCTTCGAGCGCGGCGACTGGCTGGGGATGCGCGAAGCGGCGCGCGATCGCATCGACTACTACGACCAGCGGGTCCTCGACGCGGTCGACCACATCGAGCGCGGCTTCGACCTGGCGAGCCTGGACGACCGCGAGCGCGACCAGCTCTGGCAGGCGGTCAAGCAGCAGTTCATGGCGTCGCTGGCCGATCACCGCCAGCCCGAGTGCGCCGAGACCTTCTTCAACTCGGTGTGCACCAAGCTGCTGCACCGGGCGTATTTCCAGAACGCGTTCCTGTTCGTGAGGCCGGGGGTGGCGACCGACTACATGGACTCGGACCCGCCGTCGATCCGCAGCTACTACCCGGCCGGCACCGGGCTGCGTGCGACCCTGCGCCAGATCGTCATCGACCTGGGGCTGGCGGCGCCGTATGTCGACGTCGAGCGCGACCTGCGCTACGTGGCGCGGGCCATCTGCGAGGCGCACCGCTCCGGCGCGCCCAATGCGCTGCTGCGCCCGTTCCACGCCGAACCCGACTGCCAGATCCAGGTGCTGTCCAACCTGTTCTTCCGCAACAAGGGCGCCTACCTCATCGGCCGCTTCATCAACGGCACGCGCGCCACGCCGCTGGCGGTCCCGCTGCTGCGCGACGAGCAGGGGCGGATCTCGATCGATACCGTGCTGTTCGGCGCCGACCTCATCGCGACGCTGTTCTCGTTCACGCGGGCGTACTTCCTGGTCGACATGGAGGCGCCGTCGGCGTACGCCGAGTTCATCAAGTCGATCCTGCCGCACAAGCCGGTGTCGGAGATCTACACGATGATCGGCCTGCAGAAGCAGGGCAAGACGCTCTTCTACCGCGATTTTCTCCATCACCTGCGCCATTCGACCGACCGCTTCGTGGCGGCCCCCGGCATCAAGGGCCTGGTGATGACCGTATTCACGCTGCCGTCCTATCCGTACGTTTTCAAGATCATCAAGGACGTGATCGCCCGCCCCAAGGAGACCGATCGCGCCCAGGTGATGGCGAAATACCGGCTCGTCAAGCTGCACGATCGCGTGGGGCGGATGGCCGACACCTGGGAATACTCCGAAGTGATGCTGCCGCGGCGGCGCTTCGCGCCGGAACTGATCCGCGAGCTGCTGCAGTATTGCCCCAGCGTGGTCGAGGTCGACGCCGAAACCGTGCTGCTGCGCCACGTCTACATCGAGCGGCGCATGACACCCCTCAACATCTACCTGGCCCATGCCAGCGACGCGCAGCTGGAGCACGCGATCGGCGAATACGGCAATGCCATCAAGGAGCTGGCCGGCGCCAACATCTTCCCCGGCGACATGCTCTTCAAGAACTTCGGCGTGACGCGCCTGAACCGGGTGGTGTTCTACGACTACGACGAGATCGAATACATGGTCGACTGCCGCTTCCGCCACATCCCGCCGGCGCCCAACGAGGAGGCGGAGCTGTCGGGCGAGCCCTGGTACCACGTGGCGCCCGGGGACGTCTTCCCCGAGCAGTTCGCGCCCTTCCTGCTCGGGGACCCGCGCATCCGCGCCGCATTCCTGCGCCAGCATGCCGACCTGCTGATGCCAGAGTTCTGGCAGCGCCGCCAGGAGCGGATACGCGCCGGGATCATGGAAGACGTGTTCCCGTATCCGCAGGAGCGGCGCTTCCCCCCGGCCGGCCGCGCGCGCCCGGCGACGGCACAGGCGCCGGGCGCGGCGCCTTCCCGGCAGGCGGGTGCTTCCCCGGCGGGCGGGGAACCCCGATAATCGCGGTCTCCCGGCAGCGTCGGCGCGCCGGGCTGCAAGGAGCCGAACATGTCGAATGCCATGGAAGATCCGGTCGTTATCGTGGCCGCGGCGCGCACGCCGATCGGCAGCATGCTGGGGTCGCTGGCCAGCCTCACCGCGCCGCAGCTCGGCGCGGTGGCGGTACGCGCCGCCGTCGAGCGCGCCGGTGTCGCGCCGCAGGCGATCGACGAGGTGCTGCTGGGCAACTGCCTGATGGCCGGCCAGGGCCAGGCGCCGGCCCGGCAGGCGGCGCTGGGGGCCGGGCTGCCGAACAGCGCCGGGGCGGTAACGCTGTCCAAGATGTGCGGCAGCGGCATGCGGGCGATGATGTTCGCCCACGACATGCTGCTGGCCGGGTCGGCGCAGGTCCTGGTGGCCGGCGGCATGGAGAGCATGTCCAACGCACCCTACCTGGTGCCCAAGGCCCGCCAGGGCTATCGCTACGGGCACGCCACCTTGTTCGACCACATGGCGCTCGACGGCCTGGAGGACGCCTACGAGCGCGGCAAGGCGATGGGCGTCTTCGCCGAGGACTGCGTGGCGCGCTACGGGTTCTCGCGGGCCGACCAGGACCGCTACGCGATCGCCTCGGCCGAGCGCGCGGTGAAGGCCGGCGAGGACGGCGGCTTCGCCTGGGAAATCGCGCCGGTCGCGGTCCCGGGCAAGTCGGGCGATACGCTGGTGGAGAAGGACGAGGGACCCTACAAGACGCGGCCCGACAAGGTGGCGCAGCTCAAGCCGGCGTTTCGCAAGGACGGCACCATCACCGCCGCCAATTCGTCGTCGATCTCCGACGGGGCCGCGGCCCTGGTACTGACGCGCGAATCGACCGCGGCGCGGCTGGGCCTGCGCGCGCTGGCCCGCATCCGGGCCCATGCGGTCCACGCGCAGGAACCCGCCTGGTTCACCACCGCCCCGGTCGGCGCGATCGCCCGCGTCCTCGAAAAATCGGGCTGGGCGGCCGACGGCGTCGACCTGTGGGAAATCAACGAGGCCTTCGCCGCGGTTACCATGGCGGCCATGCACGAATTTCGCCTGCCCCCCGAACGCGTCAACATCCACGGCGGCGCCTGCGCCCTGGGCCACCCGATCGGCGCCAGCGGCGCGCGCATCGTCGTCACCCTGCTCGGGGCCTTGCGCCGGCAGGGCTTGCGACGCGGCGTCGCGGCGCTGTGCATCGGCGGCGGGGAAGCGACCGCACTGGCGCTGGAAACCTGTTGATGGTCGATCCCGTGAACCGACGCGCACCCCGGCCAGGGCGACGGCCGCAGCAGGGCAGGGCATGAGCACCTGCCTGATCATCGGCGCGTCGCGCGGCATCGGCCGCGAGCTGGCGCGCCAATACGCCGCCGACGGATGGCGGGTGATCGGCACGTATCGCGGCGGCGCCGATGCCGCCCCGCTGGCGGCGCTGTGCGCGCGGGCGCTGGCCGCCGACGTGCTGGCAGAGGGCTGGGCCGCGGCGCTGGGGCGCGAACTCGGCGACGAGGTGCTCGACCTGGTAATCATCAATGCCGGCATCGCGGGCCCCATCACGAGCCAGCCCGAGGCGCCGGGCCGGGACACCTTCGATGCGGTCATGCATACCAACGTGCTGGCGTCGATGCAGCTCATCCCGGTGATCGCCGATCGCTTGCCGGCCGCAGGCAAGCTGGCCGTCGTTTCCAGCCGGATGGGCTCGATCGGCACGGCCAGCGACGCCTCCTGGTGGCTGTACCGGGCGAGCAAGGCCGCGCTCAACAGCGTGCTCAAATCGGCCAGCATCACCCTGGGTGCGCGCGGCGTGGTCTGCATGGCGCTGCACCCGGGCTGGGTCCAGACCGACATGGGCGGACCCGACGCCCAGCTGCGCGTGCCCGATGCGGTCAGCTCGTTGCGGCGCGTGATCGCGGCGGCCAACCGCTCGCACAACGGCCGCTTCCTCAACTACAACGGCGAGCAGCTCGAGTGGTGAGCGCGCGCCTGCCGGCACGCGGCGCGGGCCGCGCAACCCTTACTACCGAAGCGTCAACGGAAACCCGATGATCTCTCCTGCAATGATCGCCGCTCTCGTCTTCGGCGCCTGCGGCCTGCTCGCGGCGGCGGCCGTCGAGTTCCTCCTGCGCAGCTTTGCCGACCAGGCGGGCATCAACCGCTGGATCTTCGTCGCCGTGCCCGGACTGTTCGGCATGCTCTATGCCATGGTGCTCTTCCAGGACGCGCGGCGCCGCATCAAGCAGCTCGGCCAGTCGGTATCGCGCGGCATCCTGATCGCCCTGCTCACCTGGCTGTCGTTCTCCCTGATGGCCACGATCATCTGGTGCCCGGCCAAGGAAGTGGGCCAGTGCTTCGGCCATACCCTGCTTGCCGCGGCGATCGTCGGGGGCGGACCCATGCTCGCCGCGGCCCTGCTGGGCGGCCTGCTGACCGGCGTGCTCATCATCCGGCCCCCGGGCAAGAAGGCGGTCGAGTAGGCGGGCCGTCGGCCCGACGCGGCGTCATGGCTGGACCACCCGACGACTCGACCGAACGTTTCGGCGCGCGTGCCGCGGCATACGCGCGGGCGCGGCCCGGCTATCCGGAGTTCGCGGTCGCCGCGCTGGCACGCGCGCTGGACCTGGCGCCGGGAGCCCGCGTGGTCGACATCGGTTGCGGCACCGGCCTGTCGAGCGAACCCTTCCTGCGCGCCGGCTTCGAGGTCGTCGGCGTGGAGCCCAATGCCGCGATGCGGGCCCATGCACTCGAGCGGCTCGCCGCCGAGCGCGGCTTCTCCGCGGCCAGCGGCCGCGCCGAGGACACGGGGCTGCCGACCGGCAGCGCGGACCTGCTGGTCGCCGCCCAGGCGTTCCACTGGTTCGACGTGCCGGACGCGCGCCGCGAGGCGCTGCGCATCCTGAGGCGGCCGGCGCGCGCCGCGCTGATCTGGAACGACCGGCGCGCCGAGGGTTCGAACTTCGCGAGCGGCTACGAGGCGCTGGTGCGGCGCCACAGCCGCGATTACCTCGAGCTGCGGCACCGCC
>Ga0181525_10000354_pt1 | contig 40695 bp, 33 predicted proteins | sample PEATcosm2014_Bin_48_FD_121100 | JGI IMG/M metagenome (GOLD analysis project Ga0181525, IMG submission 121100) | Peatland microbial communities from MTU Mesocosm Facility, Houghton, MI, USA - PEATcosm2014_Bin06_10_metaG | ecosystem: Environmental > Terrestrial > Soil > Wetlands > Peat | place... | reverse complement strand
CTGAGAGACTGCCCAGCAAAGGCACATTAGATTGACAACTGTATCGCCCCGCATGGACTATACACGGAGGTATTAACATAGTTCTCGACTCCTCGCCAAGCCTTGCTCCATTGCTTTGAGAATTACCAACACAAAATAGTCACCCTCAACCGCGTGTGGGCGAGTACACTCGCCCAGTTTTGTCAGGCGCTGGTGCAAACAGAAGTCGTGCCGAATGTCTCCAACCCAGGCGAGCGAGAAGAACTCTGACGATTGCTGCAAATAGATTGAAGGCTGGCCGAATTCGACCCTAACTTGGGACAGCAATTTGGACGGTAAAGCCGCTTCAGGTTCCCAGCCAGAAACGGTAAACCAGTATGTTATCTTGAGGTTGCGTCGCAGTGGCCCCGTAGCTCAGTTGGATAGAGCAGCGGTTTCCTAAACCGTTGGTCGGCGGTTCGACTCCGCCCGGGGCCCCCATCCCATATCAAACACAGCGCGCATTATATTAAAGGTGCAAAAACCGACAGAACAGGCAGGCTTAGCGCTGGTCAGCGGACGAGCGACAGCTGCTAACACCGTCGCGCTCGACTTCTGCAACAATACTGCGTCGAGCATCACTCCATCGGCGCATGAGACTTATACGTTTGTGGCGGTGCAATAGGACTGATCGCGTATCTTGTATTGGCGATGAGCAGGAGTTCCACGACCGAAATATTGGCTTTTGACTCTACGCCAGAGTGCCGGTCAGAACAGAACCTCTCGAAACGTGCCCTGAAGCTGAGAAGAGACTGATGGATCGCGGGCAGAGCATCGCAGATCGAACTTCACGGTACTAGCGCTTACTTACGAGTGGTCTGATTTGACCAGACATTCAACTTCACATCGCCTATGCTTATGCCAGGAATAAAGCGAAAACAGTGGAGATGTTTCGCCGGACCCTTTTCCGGCTTCCACAACTAGTTGCCTGAATCAGTAACCTCTCGCTTCTTTCGTAGGACCTCCCAAGACAAGTGGACGTGTATTAAGTCGGAGTAGGGACCATGATCGCTCATGACCCGCTCCACAGATCCGGACAAGCGGAGTACCGCATCCGGCTCCCACCTTAGGGTGAAGACGCCCAAGCGCACGAGAGGATAAGGGTGACAGACACGAGCCGGCGGAAACCATCGCGCAATATAGCGCTTCATGCGATGCCACGGCAGGTGGTTATCCTGGCTACGACGGCGCAGCACCGTCCGCCACAGATAGCCCACTGCTCGCGCGGCAGGGCATATATTTCACGGCTCAATATCCGACCTGTACGTCCCCCTGTCAACGCTTCGAAGCCGCCCTCGCGGGCGGCTCCGCATGACTCGGGGCCGTTGTGGTTCGCTAGTCCTTACAACGTATGAAACTTTCATTCACTACACCTCACCGGTTTAACCGGCGCACGGAGAGACGTCAATGAAGTTATTTTGGTCCGCGGCAGCGATCGCTGTCCTGGTTTTGGCTGGGGTTCTATACCTGGGTGACCGAAACAAGAGTGGCAGAACGGATCGAACCGGAACGGCCGCTGGGGATGAGCAAAGCGGGGGAGTTCATTCAAAGGCCACTCCAGTTAAGTTTAGAGCTGGCTCGGAGTACGATTTTGTGCCTGGCGGCATCCTTTCGCTTGCGCAATTTCGGCAATCTTTTCTGACCGATGCGGCCTTGGCGGCGCAATTTCCGGATTTCAACTTCAGCAAGGCCCACTTCGAGTTATTAAGTAAGGACACTTGCGCATTTGTCGCGTATCGAGTAGGCACCAAATTCGGCTGGACCAGGCACTGCATCATGCTAAGGAAAAATGAAGCGGTTCTCACGGATGGGCGCTATACACTGCGGGTTCGATGCGGGAACCTGATTTCTGCAACAACAAAAATTCCGCTGCTTCCGCAAGGCGTGCAAGAAGAAATCGACACAGATGAGATTTTGCCAATTCCTTCGGATTATGTCGTGACTGACGTTCCAGAACTTCCGCCGGATGTTTGGGGGACCGACGCGGTCCCGAGTCCGGCTCCATTTCCTGTTTCGCCTGGCCCAACCGGCTCTGAGCCCTTTCCCATTGGTCCAGGTCCAGTGGCTGGGCCTACGGGCGGCTTCCCCGTGCTTTGCTGCGGTCCTAGAGGGGCACCCATACCCTTACCCATGCCTGTGCCGGACGGTGACAAGTATATGGGACTTGTCGCAGGGTTGCTGCTGATCCTCGCCGGAGTTTACTACGCAGCCGAGAGAAAACGAAGATAGCCTCGCGGAAAAGCCAAAGAGTTAATTTGGTGGAACTGCCGAAGCCGCTGATGACGAGGAAAAAGAGTAGCTACTTCAACAGACCTTCACCACGCAGGAACGAGTCCCCAGAAACTCATGCAGGTGTCTGCAAGCTGAAAGACATCTACTGAGTCGAGCCACAAATGATGAACCAGGATGCGATCCACTGTGCCTATCGCTGGACCAGTCGCGGGGACATACTCCCGCCCGATGGAGAAATGGGCATCAACCCTCGCACGGTCGAGACGCCAGTGCTTCGTGCCGTTTTTCAGGGAAGCGCGGCGATGGGTGAAACTGACAGCAGATCGCAGGGAGGCGATCAAACATGGCGAAGATGACACCGCAGCAGAAAATCGAATACAAGCTGTTTCAGCAGGGTGCCAGGTCAACAATGCAGAGCCGGTGCTTGCGGACTTTTTGATGGGGGAGATTCCTTCGTGCGTGGCCAGTCACATGGAACTTGAACAGAACGAGGCCGAGCGTGCAAGGCGCAAGGCTGTAGCGGCTCTAGCGGCGTCCGCATAACCATACCCCCTCCCCCTTCCGGCCTGCCGTGAATGAATCTGGACGCGCGTTTCGCACGTCCAGAGGGTTCATAGAGCGCGGACAATCATCACAATTACCGCGATCACGACAATTGTTCCTAGCAAACCGTAACCTAACATAGTCCCTCCTGTGGGAGATCATCTGTGAGCAATTGTGCACGAAGATGAGGGGCTACTCTGCTCAGTCTTGCTCACAATTTGCCGCAGTTCGCAATACATCTGCTCGCCTCATACCTCAAGCCGCGTTTGGATCAATGCGGTGGTTGGTTCTCACGGTCTTGGGCCAATCGTAACAAGAGGCGTGCTCACGAACGTCACACATTGCAAACGTCCCGGCACACTCGCATCGGCTCATGTTGACAGAAGAAATCCTCCAGCTCGCTCTGGACCACTGCCCGCGAGTTCTGTAGCCAGTCCCGCAGGTGGTAGCATTGCCTTTCAGCTCAGCGCCCGAAAATACTTCACAGAGCAGAATGCCGGGAAAGCAAAGCCCGCTCAAGACCGGGCAGACTCTCTCGCTCTTGACTGCTAAAACGGAGCCGCAAGACCTCACGAACCGTTGCCAGATAACCGCCGTTTGAGATGATTGAGTCCGATTTGGCCAGCCCAGTCCGACTTATAAGTTGATGATCCGACTGAGGGAAGGATGGAAGCCCCTATTTCCTAAACCGTTGGGCGGCGGTTCGACTCCGCCCGGGGCCCCCCAGGATTGCTCGTCTTTTCGGCGCTCGTTCTGACGTTGTTTATGCGCCCGCGCTGGCCGCCCGCACCAGGGGAGTGCTTCGCGGCAACTGCTCGGCTCGGCTGAAGTAGAGCCGGTAGGATTGATGGATGCCGTACATCACTGGAAACACCACCAGAGCTGCTTGCCAGCCCCAGAGATGGCTCACCAGATTCGTCATCGAGGTGATGCCCGCACTCACAGCATAGTAGGGGAATGAGAGTTGTACGATGCGCACCCATACGCGGCGTATGGGTGCGCCCTCGGCCAGCCGGATGATGCCAGCGACCGGAGCGGTCTGCCCCAGAAAAAAAGCAGCGGTGGCCGATGCCAGCATGAGCGAGCCTGATGCCGGCGCTCCTTTGCGCAGCCAGCCTGCGTTCCAGATCAGGTTAGCCGTGCTGGTGGCGAAGGCCATCATGCTGGCGTTGAACAGCATCTGCTCGGGCTTGAACTTGGCTTTCACTTGCGGCCAGCACTGCAGCACCGTAGAGATGCAAGCGATGGCGATGGCTTCGAGCGCGCTAAGACTGACCACTGCCATCAACAGGAACGGCAAGTTCACCGACATGTTGCCGTTGATCCCGGGAAGCTTGATCTTCATGCGGGAAGTTGCCGCCGCCAGTGCCAGCAAAGCGAGGGCGTTGCCGGGGTGTAGAGTGTGGCTGGCCCGGCCGGCGTAGGCTGCGCCCGCCATGGCTGCGAAGGCCATGCCGCCGATGAACGCTTTGGTTAGCCGTGTGTTGGGCTTCATAATCTTTCCCCTTTCTTTCTTCGCCACACGGCTAGTTACTGTTCGCCTATGATGTTCGACAAGGCAGCATCCGCACTGAACAAAGCGGTACCCCAAACCACGCTGTCGGCAAAGTCGCTTGTTGAACCCCACACCACGCTAAATCCACTCGTGCTGCTGCTGCCCCAAACCACCGACGAGCCCCAAACCACCGAACTGCCGGACACGTTCGCACCCCAAACCACTGAAGATCCCCAAACCACTGAGGATCCCCAAACGACCGAACTGCCCGCCACGGTGGAGTTTCCGTTGGATAACGTCGCCTTCCTGTCTTTCCAATTGTACGATGCCGTCGGAGACAACGCCGAGCCAACCGTCGCCGGCGCCAGATCGTTGCTAGCCAATGCGGCGGCAACGTCAAGGTATCCAGCGCCCACGGAGAACAAGTCATAGTATGAAGTGTAGGTCTGTCCGGTCAGCGGATCCGTGGCCACGCTGGAAGTCGGGAATGTCTTATCGGCCGTCTTCATCAGCCGCGCCTTTACCTGGTCGGGAGTGAGCGAAGGATTCGCCTGCAGCAGCAGCGCCACTGCGCCCGCCGCAGCCGGAGTCGCCATGCTCGTACCGCTCAAGGTGAAGTAGTCGTTGCGGTAGCCCGGCACCATATTGCCGGGATATGAGGTTTGCAGCGTGCTGCCCAAATCGGCTAGAGAAGCCACCATGTTGCCCGGGGCTACCAGGTCTGGTTTTACAACGTGGTCATAGGTTGTCGGCCCTTTTGAGCTGTAGCTGGCAAGCAGATCGTCGGTGCGGGTCAAGGTTCCCATGCTTTTCATGGCACCGACCGTGATCACAAACGGATCGTTGCCGGGGGCAGCGATGGTTCCGTATCCGTCGCTGCCGAACACGCTGATCCGCCCGTAGTTGCCCGCCGCCGCGACCACCACGATCCCAGCCTTCCAAGCTGATTCCACCGCCTGGCAGAGCGGATCCTGCGCGTAAGGCTCAAAGACTCCCCGGCCCAGCGACAAGTTGATGACCCGGATGTTGTACGTGTTCTGCAAAGCAATCGCCTTCTGGATCGCGGCAATCACTTCGCTGTCGTTGCCGTTGCCGAACTGGTCGAGAACCCGGAGATCGATCAAGTTGGCGTTGGTCGCAACGCCTCCAAAGAGGCCACCCGAAACGTAGCCGCTGCCGGCGACGATTCCGCCGACGTGCGTGCCATGACCGTAGGTGTCATATACCAGCGAGCCCTGACTGTTGTAGACGCTGGTCCCGGTAAAATCCTGGTGGTAAAGCACGCGCTCCCAAATATCGATGTGATTGGGATTGATGCCGCTGTCGATCACGGCGACGCCGATCCCGGTCCCGTCGTAACCGTCAGCCCAGGCCGTACCGACGTTCATCGCCGCATTGGTGTACTCGTCCATCGCTTTCACCGGATGGTCGGTACTTATCGACACAACATCGGAGTCCGCTGCCAAGGCCGGCAGCGCACTTACAGGAATCGTGAGAGCAATGCCTTTGACCACGCTCAGCCTGTGGTTCAGGTGCGCTCCCAAGCTCTGCACCCGGCCCTCCTGCTCTGCCCTGGGAGTTTGCCTGTACTGCACAATGACCTTTACGGTCTCTTTCCCCGCCGCGCCTTGAGAAGCTCGCGTCACCGCGGGTACGAGATCGCGAGCAAACTTCCCATTTGGCCGGCCGAGGTCTCCCCCATCTTGCGCGAATGCGGTCTCCGTGACCAGAAGCAACAAGAAAATGCTTAGGCGCTTTCCCCAAGCTGCGCTATGACGCTGGCCTCGAACCGGGCTCTTTGGTTGCAGTGTCTGCGGCATGATCTTCCCCTCACCCTTACTGTGCACAAGAGTCCTGTTTGGACTCGGCTTACTCAGTGCACGGCCGATACCAATCGACTTCCCGTAACTTACTGTCAGGACTGGAAATCACGAGGATCCTCGCCAGGACAGTTGGGTCACTCTGTCCGGCCAGCGGGGACGCAGGACAACTTGTCCCATGGTTACGGTGGATGGTTACCAGGGTCTTGCGGTTGGGGTTTAGACGGCACGGACGGCGATCGGCGGGCGTTTTATCGGGCCGCTGCCGCTCCAGTTGCGGCTTGGGCGCTTACTCGGAGAGTCCGCGGCATGGCAGCCATTAGCCTGCGGGTGTATTCATGCTGTGGATTGGAAAATATCTGCGCGGTCGCGCCGCACTCTACAATCTCGCCCCGGTGAAGAATGGCGATGCGGTCGCAGATATCCGCCACCGACGCGAGGTCGTGAGAAATATAAAGAATAGACATCCCGGTGGAACGATTGAGCCGGCGAAAGAGCGCAAGAATCTCCGCTTGGGTAATCACGTCGAGCGCACTGGTGGCTTCATCCGCGATGAGCAACGCAGGACGATGCATCACAGCCATCGCGATCAGCACCCGTTGCGCCTGACCGACGCTCATCTGGGAAGGATACTTGCGCAAGAAGTCGTCGTCCGGGGCGAGCGAAACACTTTCCAGGGAGCTTCGGATCGCGTTCGCACAATCCGCATTGGTTGTCGCGGCGTGAGCCCGCCACGCTTCTTTCATTTGGGTTCGAATCTTTAATGCCGGATTCAGAGCGGACAAGGGACTCTGCAACACCAGTCCAATCACTCGTCCCCGCACGCTGCGCAATTCGCGCTCTGAGAGTTGCAGGAGGTCGAATCGCGGAGGCTCGGAATTCTGAAACTTGATCGCGCCTGCGGCACGGGCGCGTTTGTCGAGGAGGCCGAGAATTGCCATAGCCAGCGTGCTCTTGCCCGAGCCGCTTTGGCCCACCAATCCCAGGACTTCCCCGCGCTGAATTTCCAATTGAACGTCGCGCAGAACCGTGGCCTTGCCCGTGTAGCTTACGGAGAAGCGAGCAGAAAGCAGAATCTGATTTTGCGTAAAGGATGACAAGTTTATTTCTGGACCTCAAAGAAATTCTCGGCTTCAAATCGCTTTGAATCCCTGCGCGATCGTGGGAACAAGCCCAGCTACCTCGCCGACACGGTCAGCCGTTCCGCATTCCAAAAGGTTTGCGGGGAAAGAATCACTGGAAAGGCGCCATGCACCGTGGCGGCCACGGCGGAGAGCGCATTTTTGTTAATCAGGAATATGAACGGCTCCTGGTCAACTACGATTTCCTGGACTCGATCAAACGCCGCCTTCCGCTTTTTCACATCGCTCGAAGAGGCTTGCTCCCGCATCAGGCGATCGATCTCCGCCTCCCAGGCAGTCTCAGGCGTTTTCTGCTGAGGATTCCACTGGTGATTTTCCGAGGAACTCAACCACACATTCATTTCACCGTTTGGATCCAGATCCACGTTCGTCAAGCCCAAGAGGATGGCTTCATAATCGAAGCTCTGGGTCATGCGCTCGATCAAAGAAGGAAAGTCGAGCGTAACGACGTTCACGCGGACGCCGATCCTTTGCAGGTCGTCCTGGATCAACACCGCCATGCGCTCCCGCGGCTTGCTGCCGGCGTTGGTGATAATCGAGAACTCGACTGCGTTACCCTCTTTGTCTTTGAGCGTTCCGTTTTCCATACGGAAACCATCGGCCTGCAATGCCTTCAAGGCAGCATCCGGACTGTAGACTTGAGGCTTGAGGTTGCTGTTGAACCATAACTTATTGGCCGGGGAGAACGGTCCCACCGCCGGCTGCGCGTGGCCGTGATAGACAACCCGGCTGAGGTCTTCGCGGTTGATGGCTTCTGAAATTGCCCGCCGGAAACTCGTCGAACGGAACCAGCTTTTCTTGTAGGTTGGAATGGGTGCTTTCGCCACCTGGTTGAACCAAAGCTGTTCGCTATCGAGTGAAGGCCCGGCGTCGTGCACGAGTTGCGGCGAAGTAGCCTCGAGCTTGTCGAAATAATCGCCGTCGAGAGAATTGACCAGGTCCAGCTCTCCACGTTTGAAACGAAGTAGTTCCACATCGCGGTTGGGCTGAATCTCCAGACGCATCGAATCGAGGTAGGGCAGACTTCGTCCCTGCTCATCCGTCTTCCAGTAATGGGGATTGCGCTTCAGGATCAGGGTGGCTCCCGGCTTGTAATCAGCCACGACGAACGGTCCGAGCACGGCCATTTCTTTCTTCGGCGAATGCTCGGAAAGAATCGCGACCTGGTCGAAGAGCCGGTCCAAACCGGCCACCGGCGCCGGGAAAGTGATCGAAATCTGAGATGGGGAGATCACTTTGGTTTCAACCTTGCCGGCCGCTGAACGAAACGCGTCGCCCGTGGGCGAATGCAGGGCCGGGTCCATCAACTTCTGAACCGTATACGCCACATCGCCGGCCGAAAATGGTGTGCCATCGGAGAATGAAATTCCGCTACGCAAACGGAATGAAATCTGCCGGCCGTCCTTTGACATCTTCCACGACAACGCCAACTCCGGTTCGAGTTGCTGGCTCCGGCGATTCACCCGTACCAGTACTCCTCCCGTCAGATAACGGATCGCGTTGGAAGCATCGTCCTCAACCTTCAACGGATCGAAGGTCTTCGGCTCGGAACGCAAGCAGAACCTCAGTTCACCGCCGGCTTGCGCCAGGACATTCGTAGAGAGAATTCCGAGGAAGAGCAACGAAATGGCGATGGCCGCGCCGCGCGTTTTTGTCTTTGTCCCTGTCCTTGTCATCCGTGCCCGCTTTTTCTCTTGGCAGCTCACGCGGGTACCTCTTCTTCCCGGGAAAGCAGAAGTTGAAACGATGTCACCACTACCACCAGCAGGATCAGTGGAACAAACTTCCACGGCTCTTCACCCACGGAAACCAATCCTTCCAACTCCTTCAGCAGGCTTCCCCAGGACGGCAGGGGTTCGGCCACGCCCAGGCCGAGAATGCCCAGGTTGGCCTCACTCAAGATGAAGACCGGAATCGAAATCCAGAACTGCGCGTACAGCACGGGTCGCAAATTGGGCATGACATGAATCCAAAACAAGCGCCCTCCGGAAAGTCCCGCCGCTCGGGCCTGGCGCACAAAATCGGAAGAGCGCAGGGAGGCTGCGGTTGCGCACAACACTCGTGCCGCGGTTGTCCAGCCAAGCAGCCCGAGCAGCATAAAGGTCACCATCACTGAAACCAGTGGAGACATATTCAACGGCATTAACGCTCGCGCCGTGATGAGCAGGAATAACCAAGGCAGTGACAGAAACAGATCGGTCACAGCCATCGCGATGCGCGCCCAGGTTCCACCTAAATATCCCGCCAACCCGCCGATGAAGGCAGCCATCAGCGTGGATACGAGAGCCGCGGCCGGAGCCAGCAGAAGCGAGATGCGGGTGCCGTAAAGCACGCGCGCGAATCGGTCCCTGCCCAGTTCATCGGTGCCAAGCCAGTGCGAACGCGAGGGCGCGGCGTTCGTCGCATCGCGGTACTGCTTCGCGTATCCCGACGGTGATAGCCAGTTGGCGGAGACGGATGCGCCCAGCACCAGCGCCAGAGCCACCCACGCCAGCTTCCGCCAGAGATTCATAACTCCTGGCTCCGAACTACATGACCGATTACATCCGCTCCGGAGTTGGCCAGCAAGGTTACCAGCGTCACCAGTATGGTGATATTTACCAGGAGGGGGAGATCGCGTGCCAACGCGGCCTGCCAGGCGAGTTGCCCGATGCCGGCGAGCCCGCACAATGCTTCGACCGGAATCGCCGCGCCCACCGCCATGCTCACCGAGACCCCCGCCAGAGCCAGCAGCTGAGGAGCTGCGACCGGCGCGACATGCCAGAACAAAATGCGAGCCTCGCCCAGACCTTTGGCTCTCGCCGTAATAATGTGGGGCAGCGAGTAGGCTTTTACCAGCAGATTTCGCGTGTAACGATAAATACTGGGGAAGACGATCAGCGCAATGGCTAATGATCCCGGAACATTCCACAACACCGAAAGCAAGGCCAGCACCGCGGCGGGAATGCAAAGGAAAGTCCCGCTCACCACAGCGGTTAGAGTGTCATAGACCGAAAGCCGCAGCCAGGCGGCACTCACGGCGAGGGTCAGAGCGAGTGTCCAGGCCAGCCCGAGCCCGATGGACAACAAACGCAACGTGAGCGGAGCTCGATCAACGAGCAGCGCTCTCACAGGCTGTCCCAAGGCGAGCGAGGTGCCCAAGTCACCATGCGCGGCGCGATTCATATAGGAGAAATAAAATCGCAGGATGTTGTGGTCTTGCCGGCGGGCTGCGCGCAATGCCTGCACGCTTTCCGAATTCAAGTGCGGATCGAGCTGTTGCTCGTCAACCTCAAAGCCGGGCGCAAGCCGCACCAGGGTTGCGGCGAGTAGTCCTCCCAAAAGAACGGTTGCCAGGAGGGTTAGCGCGTGTCCGGCAATTTTCCATTTGAGCATGGCGGGTTTCCGTTCCTAATTAACCGAGGCACCCTGGGTTCGGCGACCCAGGCGCAAGAGCGATTGTTGGTGGTGAGTTTGCTTTATCGAATACATACGCCGGTCCGCTTCGGCGAGCAGCTCTTCCACGTCGTACCCGTGTTCCGGGCAAAACGCTGTCCCCACACTCAGCGTGATGACATGTTGTCCGGTCACCCGTCCTGCCTCGATGGCCGCCTGGTTCAGGCGGTTTGCCTTCTCCTGTGCGGCTTCAGCACCGAGGCCCGGCGCGGTAACCACGAACTCGTCTCCGCCCATGCGCGCGACGTAGTCATAGCCACGGCAGGCTTCTTTTAGCCGCAGGCTGAACTCGCGCAGCAGTTTGTCTCCTTCCAGGTGACCGGCCGAGTCGTTTACCTTTTTGAGGCCATCGAGGTCACAAACCATCACCGCCAGCGAACTTTTCATGCGGCGGCACCGTGCCACTTCCTGCGTCAAGTGAACGAACAGCGAGCGCGCATTCGGCAGTCCGGTCAGGAAGTCGGTGGTGGCCGAACTCTCAGCCTGCTGATACTTCAGTGCATTTTCCACGGACAGCGCCACCTTCGAAGCCACGGCCAGCAGGACCCGCAGATGGTCGGGGGTGAAGGCGTCGGGGTTCGACTGGTACATGGCGAGCACGCCCACCACGCCGCTCAATCCCTGCAACGGCACAGCCAGGGCCGAGGACAAGGTGGCGTATTTTTCCGGATCCACGACGTAGCCCGACTCGACCTGCGGGTTGCCGTTGACGATGGGTTTACAATTCTCCGCCACCCAACCGCATAATCCCTCCCCCACCCTGATTTTGAGCGAGGAGAGAACTCGGAAGTTTTCCCCGCTCACCAGCTCCGGCAGCAGCCAGCCATTGCGGTTCACGAACACGGCAATGGAGTCATAAGGAATCAGCCGCCGCAGCCGCATCGAGAGCACGGAAAGGGTTTCGCTTAGACTCAAGGAGTTTCCCAAATCCTGACTCAGCTCAAACATGGCTTGCGCTTCCTGTCGTGCGGCTGCGATCGAGGTAAGAAAGTCTGATTCGTTCTCTCTGGGGTCGGGCCAATTTTCAAGGCCGGTAGCCGGAGCGAGCCCGCGTTCCACGCGCACGTCCCTGGTGAATCCAGAGGGAACGGAGTCGGCGTCGAGGGTCTGCGCCAGATTTTCCAATTTCACATAGTGATGCTCGAGAAGTTCCACTATTTTTGGATCGAACCACGCACCCGATCTTTCTTTCACCTTGCCCATGGCGTCATGGAGGGGCATTGCCGGACGATACTGCCGGTCTGAGGCCAGAGCGTCGAGGCAGTCCACGACCGCCAGAATTCGCGCTCCCATGGGAATCTCTTCGCCGGAAAGGCCGGCGGGATAACCGGTTCCATCCCATCTCTCGTGGTGCGAGCGAACAATGGGCGCCACGGGGTAGGGGAAGGCGACACGGTCGAGGATCTCGGCACCCACCAGCGGATGCACTTTCATTTTTTCAAATTCTTCCGGCGTCAGCTTGCCCGGCTTGTTGATGATGTGCTCGGGCACGGCAAGCTTGCCGATGTCGTGCAACAGAGCCGCGGCGCGCAAGGCCTCGATCTCGTCGGGCGGAAGACCGATCAACTTGCCGATTTCCACCGCATAAGTCCGCACCCGCTGCAGGTGCCGATGAGTGGTGTGGTCCTTGGCTTCGATGGCCAGCGCGAGGGCCTCGATCGTTCGCATGTTCAGCGACGCAATCTCTTCCACGTGGCGCTTCTCGACTTCCACCCGGTCTTTCTCGGCTTCGAGCCGTCCCAGGTAGAGTCGATAAGAGCGGTAGACCCAATAAATCAGGGGCAGCACGAGCAAAGATGTTTCCCAGCCCGCCTGCTTGTTGATGATCCCTACCAGACCCACCGCAGCCGCTCCGACCAGGTAGTAGGGAAAAGACCAGAAGTAGCACTCCGACCAAACCCTGCGGCTGGATTTGCTTTCGGTCAAGGAGATGACGATCGAAACCGGCAAGGTGTTGGCTAAGAAAAACACCAGCGCAGCTGCCATGAGCGGAACGGGCCTGTTCGCGCCCATCCGGGCCGCGAGCCAGTGATAGCTCAAGTAGCAGAGTGCGCTGGCGTTGGCCATCATTCCGAGCACATTGAACACGACCTTGATCGGATCCAGCCGGTTGCGCGCCTGCCATACGCTCTGCACCAGCGTGGCGGTGCAGCCGATGACCAGAGTCTCCGGCAGGCTTAACTCCACCACGCCGAGAAGAATGAAAAGGAAATTCACCGACATCGTGCCGTCGATGCCGGGCAATTGAACTTTTAAGCCGGAAGCCAGAATAGCGATGGCGAGATAACAAATGAATCGGGTGAGATCGGCGGACTGCCAGTGCAAGAGGGCGGAGCCCAGCACGACCATCCCGATCAAGTCGGTTGTTGCTACAAATAGTTTTGTCCGAGTCGACATTCTTACGTACGCCACTGCGTTCGAAAGCAGACAGACCGCGCTGGGCTCGGCGCAATTCTTGCCGCGAGCAGCCTCCGGCCCGAGTCTGCTTTTCCCAAATCCTATTGTTGTTGCAGGGGTTTAAGAAGCTTACTAACGTCATGCTGCAGAAGCGCTAACGTGCTTTGGTTACCAATGCGGCCTTGCCTTAACCCGATCATCCAACCCGATGGTCGCGACATCGTTCGCACCCAGCATGGTACGTGCCGAACGATTACTGTCGTCACCGTCCCAGGTTACATACTTCATGCCGGGCCGGCTCGCTGTGGCAAGATGAACTCCATACGTCCGGGATGTCTTCAGCCAAACTCAATTCGCGATCTGAATCTTCGCCAGCGCTTGGTCCCGACCCCGGCATAGCCGGTCCAGACCCCGCAAGCCCAACTTCTGGCGATTCGACCGCCGTCGAAATCGCGGTTTTGCAGGCTGACTTGAAAGGCAACATCACCGCTTGCAATGAGGCTGCCGGCAACTTCTTTGGTTGTACACGCGGCGAAATTGTCGGAGGAAGTCTGGCAAAATTTGTGTCGGGCGAGGAAGGAGCCGGACCCCGCCAACGGCTCGAAACCCTGCTGAATGCTCTGCTCGAACATGGGGTGTACCGGTCTCAACTCCGCTGCAGAAGCAACTCCGGAAAGGGTTTTAACGCGGAGCTATCTGCCGCCTTGCTGCATGATTGCAGCCCAGTGCCAGCCGGTGTGGTGGCGGTGATTTCCGTTGCAGAGCAGAAGTCTCGCGTGGTGCCACGACCGAACCGAGTCCAAACACCCGAAGAACACGAGGCTCCGCACACCGTCTCGCGGGAGATCGAGGGCGCGCACTTTATACTGGCCAGCCCGCTGATGCACCAATTCATGCGCATGACGGAACGTGTTGCCGGCCACACCGAGAGCGTGCTCATCACCGGGGAAACCGGCACCGGCAAGGAACTGATTGCGCGCACGATTCACCATTCATCGCCGCGCCGCAGCCGGCCCTGGGTTGACATCAACTGCGCCGCGCTTCCGGAGAACCTGGTCGAGAGCGAGCTGTTCGGATACGAGAAGGGAGCATTCACGGGCGCCGACGTATCCAAGCCGGGACTGTTCGAAATCGCCGACCGAGGCACGCTCTTCCTCGATGAGATCGGCGAACTCCAGCTGCAGACGCAGGTCAAGCTCCTGCGGGTGCTGGACGGGTATCCTTTTTACCGGCTGGGCGGCCACCGCAAAATCAAAGTGGACGTTCGCATCGTCGCTGCGACCAACCACGACCTCGATGGCGCGGTCGCGGCCGGACGGTTTCGCCAGGATCTGTTCCATCGACTGGGTCAGTTTCAGCTTCGCGTGCCACCGCTGCGGGAGAGGCCAGAAGATATCGTCGCGCTGGCCGAGCACTTCCTGATCCTCAAGAAGCCTGGGGGCTCCTACACGCCCGATGCCATATCAGTTCTGCTTTCGCACTCCTGGCCAGGAAACGTACGCGAACTCCGCAATCTGGTCGCCAGAGTCGCCTCCGAGGCAATTCAACCTGAGATCCATGGCTCCCAGATCAAGGATGCCATGTCCGGGGGGCCGGCCGCGCTCCGACATTCCGCCTCCGTGCCGGTCGGAAACCTCGACAGCATGGAAGAGCAGATGATTATTCGGGCCCTGGAGCGAACCGGGGGGCATCGCAGCCAGGCCGCCGAGCAGCTTGGCATCTCCCGCCGTACGCTCAGCCGCAAGCTTAAGGAGTACAACATCAATGTCGCGAGCGGCGAAGCCATGAACTCGTTGGGATTAATCAGTTTCGAGCAGCAAAAATTTTTCCGGGCTCGCATCGAGTGTTCGGTTACGCTGAAAAACCAGGCGGGGGATGAGGTGTGCGTCGAGGGCGTAAACCTCAGCAGCGGGGGGATGGGTCTCGATGGTCTCGAGGAGCCCATGCGTTTTACCGGCCTGCTCGATGTCAGCTTCCCACTGCCGGAGAGCGACACCATCTTTCGGGCGAAGGCCCGCATTGTATGGATGGGTGGCGAAGGCCGGGTCGGCCTTCGTTTCGCTGTGATCGACCCGCAACTTTTCGAGCAACTTCAGCACTGGACGAACAAGAAAATGAGAGACGAAGGGTGGGAATCCCGCGCGTGATCGTCGCCGGAACCAGGCAATCAGTTCCCGTCAGTTTCAGCTAGTGCGCCGGTGCTGGCTGCGGCGTAGCCGGTGGAGCCGCTGCCCCCGGAGTTGAGAAATTCACCTTGGGAACTTCGCGTGAACCGGGCGCGGCTTCGAAGTAGGCTTCGTTCGGTTTGAAGCCGGCGATCCCAGCGAAAAAGCTGTTGGGAAATTGCTGCACGTACGTGTTGTAGTCCTGGAGAGTATCGTTGTAGCGTTTGCGCTCGACCGCGATACGATTCTCGGTACCGGCGAGTTCATCCTGCAGGTGCAGAAAATTCTCGTTGGACTTCAACTGTGGATAGTTCTCGACAACCAGCAGCAGACGCCCGAGGGCGCCATCGAGCTGGCCGTTGGCTGCGATCTTCTGTTGCGGCGTTCCTGCGGAAAGCAGCGCGGAACGGGCCTTTGCGATATCGCCGAACACCGTCACCTCCTGCTGTGCGTATCCCTTCACCGTCTCCACAAGATTCGGAATCAAGTCCGCGCGGCGTTGCAGCACGATGTCGACCTGCGACCAGGCTGCTTTTACCGCCTCGTTCTTACCGACGAGGGTATTCTTCACGGTGACGTACTGGCCAAAAACCGCCAGGACACACAGCAACAAGACGGCGATGATGACGACAACGGCGATCAGTGCCTTGCTCATGAGATTCTCCTGAAACGCATCGGCGAACTCTACCTAGAGCCGTCGGGGCCCGAGTCCAGCATTCTATCAACTGCGGCCGTCGCTTGCTCCAGAGCTGATAGATATCGCGAAAAGACGTCGGCCACGTTGAAGTGTTTGCGATCCGCTTTGTGTTCGCGAACGTCCAGCACCTGCAGCATAGCGGAGGCATCAAAACCAATTCTTGCAGCCAACGATTGCACGGCTTCACGCTTGCTTGCCGGCGCGTCCTCGCCCAGCACGATCAGCGCGTGCCGGAAAAGAGTCGCAAATGACGACACCGATCGTAACAACACCTCCCAAAGCCGGGAATCGTTGCCTGAAGCCAGCAGCAGGTGCTGGCGCAGCAACGTCAGCTTTTCCCGCAGTTCGTATTCCACCTGAACACGATGCAGCCTCGCCGGAATCGATAGACCTTGCAGAATGTCTTCGCCGAAAACTACGCGGTGGTGGCGCTGCATATCCATCAGCTCAATCGTAAACACATCGGTCGAGCGCTCCACCTCATCTTGGGTCATGAACAGCGGGGGCGGCTGTTTCTGGGCGTCCCACCATTTCACGGCCGGGGCCAGAGCCTGCAATGCCGCGAAGGAGCCGTCGTGCAGCACGCAGAACAAATTCACATTTGAGAACTCGGGATGAAAATCGCCCGCAACCGCCGATCCAAACAGGATCACACTTCGCAGGTTGGTGAGAGCGGCCGCTTTCAAGCGGCCAACGAAATCGCCAACCAAATCATCGATCTTTTTTTCAGAAACCATCGCTTTCCTCGCTTGTTACCAGCTACTGCTAGCCCCGCCGCCACCCGAACTGCCGCCGCCGAAGCCGCCAAATCCTCCTCCGCCGCCGAAACCTCCTCCGCCACCTCCGAATCCGCCGCCCCGCCCCCCACCACCGAACACGGAGGAAAACAGCATCCAGAACAGCAGGCTGCGCAACGGCGTAAAAAGGATAACCAGGATAACGATGCCGATGAGCACGAACCCGCCGAGCGAGAGTCCGCCCGTCGGCTCCGGCTGCGGGGATTGCACCGGAGCTTCGGGCTGCGCGTTCGTAAGTTGAACACCGGCGTCATCCGCAATGACCTTCGCAACCCGCGACGTGACCAGCAACAGCCCCTGGCTGTAGTTGCCACTTCGCATGAGCGGAACCGCTTCCCGCTGGAAGCCACCCACCTTGCCATCCGGCAGAATGGGCTCGAGGCCGTAGCCCACCTCGATGCGCGCGCGGTGGTCATCAATGGCGTACAGGATCAGCACGCCGCGGTTTGTCGACTTGCTCCCCACTCCCCAGCGGTGGAAGAGATCGACGGCGTAGCTTTCAATCTCGGAGCCGTCGAGCGACCGGATGGTCACCACCGCGATTTGCGCGTGCGCTTTCTCATCGATCTGCCGGCAGATGTCGTCCATCTGGGCAACCGCGTTCTGGTTGAGAACATGGGCAAAGTCGTTGACATAGTCCGTCGCCTTGAGTTGCGCGATAGGTTCGGTCTGCGCGGTGAGGGTCAGCAGCACAAGACCGGCGACAATCAGATGCAATTTTGCTTGCCGACTCATTGGAAGCAAAATTGTACAGGAGGCCCAAAAAGCTGAGCACGGCGCCGCATCACAGAGATTGAAATAGAAAAATCGCACGCGGCGACGGCTCACGCGATTCCGGCGAAATTCGTTGTCTTAGTTGACGCGCAGCAACATCAAGGTCCCGCTCTCGATCCTAACATTGGTCTTATCTGACGTGACCAGGGAGCCTTGAGTTGAGTTCGACGCTGCCGTAGTCAACTTCAGATTCGAGATTCCAATTACTCCCTGCGTCTGCGACGTGATGGGAGGCCGCGTTGTCTTGGTCTGAGTATCGAGCGGCATGTTTTCGCCGGCTGTCGCAGATGGCGGCGGAGGCGGCGTCGGGCCCGCCATTGCACGCGGACCACCGCTCGGTTCCGCGGCTGAGTTGTTCCCGCTGGCCGCAGCATCCTGATTATTTTCTTCGCCGATGATGGCCTGGATGGACATTGGCATAGCCACCTGGCTGCCGTTTTTCAGCACAGCGCGGTCGAAGGCGATCCCGACCTCGGATTCTTTCTGCACCTTGTTTCGCGCCTGCGCCTCGGTCACCCGACCCATGACTCGAGTATCTTTGGCGACGATCACCTCACCATGGTTGCTCTTCACGTCCTGCGTGACTCTGGCAATTACCTCATCACCGGGCTTCGCTTTTTTCGCGTCGATGGTCTTGGTTAACGAGACTGGAATGACGCTACCGGGGGAGATTCGTGGGACCGCTCCTGCTTGCGGAGATGCGGCGGCGGATTGGGGAGATTGCGGTGGGGGGGCCGAGACCGACACCGGAGGCCGCGAAGCGGGCGCCGGGGTTGTCGCCTGCTGGGCGGCCGCAAACGCCGACATGAATGTTGCCGAGAAAATGCCGATCAAAATCTTTTTCATTACAACGTTTTTCATTCCGACATCCTCTCCTTTTTCGGACATTTTCGCAAATTGAAGAAGGGTTGCTCGGCGGACCGCCTTGCGAGGTCGGATGCCTCTTCGCGGCCGAAGGGAAAGCTTCTCTCCGCCTGATTTGTGGCCTCTTTCCGGATAACCGTGGCTGGGTAGCCGCAAAGAGTCCACAACCGCTAACCTCCCCTCGGCGTCTCACTCGCATGAAGGGTTCAGCTCTTCGCTCGCTTTCGATCATGGTCGTTGCTCTATCTTTCGTGGGCGTCACCGGCTGCACCACCGTCACTGGCTGCACCACCAAAGACAATCCCGACGAAATCCGGCAGCGCACGGCTGAAGCGACCGAAACCATGCGCCGCGATACCAAGGCCATAGTCGAGGGCGTGAAGGAGGGCATGGGGCGCCGTCAACATCAACAGGGCTTCACGCGAATACCTGCTCAGCCTGCCGGGAATTACCGAACACGAGGTCGAGCGTATCATCGCGGCCCGGCCATTGAACGATGCTCACAACTTGGTCGATCGGCATATCGTGTCGAAAACCGAATACGACGGATTCGCGACCGCGTAATTGCGGGTCAATAGCGCTGCTTTCGGTGACTTCTGGTGCGGTCCTGCGCTATCATCAAGATGATGCCAGCTTCGCGCCACCACCATCCATTTCAGACCGACGACCCGCGGCTGGAGCCGATTCATGCCAAGGTAACTGCCGTCGAGCGTCTGGACTCCGCCGACGCCCTCACGCTCTATCAAACCGCTGACATTCTCGCCGTGGGCTGGATGGCGAATCACGTTCGCGAGCGCATGCACGGCGACAAAACCTATTTCAACGTCAACCGCCACATCAATCCCACCAACGTTTGCGTGGCCGCCTGCCGCCTGTGCGCCTTCGGCAGAAAAAAAGACACCTCCGGCGCTTACACCATGGCGCTCGAGGAAGCCTTTGAGACCGCTGCTTCCGGCTACAGCGAAGCAGTCACGGAATTCCACATCGTTGGGGGATTGCACCCCGACCTGCCGTTTCAATACTTCCTCGATCTCTGCTCCGGGCTGAAGCAGCGCTTCCCGCAGGTTCACCTCAAGGCTTTCACCATGGTTGAGGTTGCGTATCTATCGAAGCGGGCCAAACTTTCCATTCGTGAAACGCTCGAGCAATTGAAAGCCTCAGGCGTGGATTCTCTCCCCGGCGGCGGTGCTGAGATATTTGCCGACCGGGTTCGCCACACCATCTGCGATCACAAGATCGACGGCGACCAGTGGCTCGATACCGCCAGAGTCGCGCACCAGATCGGACTCAAGTCCAATGCGACCATGCTCTACGGTCACGTGGAGAACGACGAAGATCGCGTCGATCACCTGCTCAGGCTGCGCGCGCTGCAGGACGAAACTGGCGGCTTCCAGACCTTTATTCCGCTGGCCTTCCATCCCGAAAACACCCCGCTCGAGCATCTGCCGAAAACCACCGGCATGCTCGACATCCGGCAGATCGCGGTCAGTCGACTGGTGCTCGACAACTTCCCGCATATCAAGTCCTACTGGCAGATGATGACGGCGAAGATCGCGCAGCTCTCGCTGCGCTTCGGCGCCGATGACATGGATGGCACGGTAATCGAGGAGAAGATTTATCACGACGCGGGCGCCACCACACCTCAGGGGATGCGCCGCGAGGAGTTGGAGCGACTGATACGGGCTGCCGGGCGGGAACCGATCGAGCGCGATACGCTGTACCGGCCCGTGACGCGGACCGAGACGTCGGTTACGGTAGCGGTATAAAAGAACTCCGGCGCAGAGGGTATCTGCCGCACCCGTCAGTTACCTGACGATATCCGGCAGAGGTTGCACTCTACAGCTTTTCGAAGAACTCGCACGCCGAACACGAAATATAGATCCCGCCCGGTACGCCGCGCTCGCGGTCTTTCATGCGCTTGACGATGCGGGTCGACTTGCCGCACTTGGGACAATCCGTGCTTTTGCTCGTGTCCATGACCTTCTTACGGTCGGCGGTTTTTGCGATTTTCGGGCCTACTGCCATGGTTTGTGTCTCCTGAATTCTTGAATGTGTGCGCAGCAATCCGCGCCCGCTTCCGGCGAGGATGACTGTGGATGGGATGCACTTAGAACGGAAAACCCGGAATCCACTCTGGAAGACTCTGCGGCTGCGACTGGTTTTCTCTTCCGTCGATGTTTATTTTACAGTAAGGTCGTCGCGGCTGTCTTGCGCGCTCGCGGGTCGGCGTTGACCCGGTTCCCCGCCCCTGCTACCGTCATATGTTTGCCGTCAACGGAGATTCCTCATGCCTGCTATCAAGTTTCGAGGTGTCGACTTCATCCAGTTTGATTCGTTGCTCACCGAAGAAGAGCGGCTGGTTCGCGACACCACGCGCCAGTTCATTGAAGACAATCTCATCCCCATCATCGAGGAATGCAACCGTGCCGGCCGCTTTCCGCGCGAATTGGTGAAGCCCATGGCGGATCTGGGATTTTTTGGGGCATCGCTCAAAGGCTACGGCTGTGCCGGCATGGGCAACGTCGAGTACGGGTTGATGACGCAGGAACTCGAACGCGGAGACAGCGGCGTGCGCAGCTTCGTCAGCGTGCAGTCGGGACTTTGCATGTACCCGATCTATGAATTCGGCAGCGAGGAGCAGAAGCGGACCTGGCTCCCGCCCATGCAGAAGGGCGAAAAGCTCGGCTGCTTTGGACTCACCGAGCCGGATTTCGGCTCGAATCCTGGCGGCATGCGCACCCGTGCCCGCAAAGTGGGCGGCGAATATGTTCTCAATGGCGAAAAGATGTGGATCACCTCCGGCAGCATTGCCGACGTGGCCGTGATCTGGGCCAAGGTGGAAAATGAAAACGACAAGATTCGCGGCTTCCTGGTCGAGAAGGACCGGCCGGGCTTTACTTCGGACGATGTCCACGGGAAGTGGTCGCTGCGCGCTTCGGTGACCTCGGGCCTGTCGTTGCAGGATGTTCATATTCCTGAGTCGAACCTGCTGCCGAAGAGCGACGGCCTGAAATCCCCGTTGATGTGTTTGAACCAGGCTCGCTACGGCATCGCCTGGGGCGCGATCGGCGCGGCCATGTCCTGTTACGACTGCGCTCTGCAGTATGCCATCTTGCGCAAGCAGTGGCGCGATCAGCCCATCGCCTCGCACCAACTGGTGCAGGACAAGCTCACCTGGATGATCAGCGAGATCACGAAAGCGCAACTGCTCGTGCTGCAGGTCGGACGTCTGAAGGACGCCGGCAAAGCGGAGCACCAGCACATCTCAATGGCGAAGCGCAATAATGTCTGGATGGCCCTGGAATGCGCCCGCCTGGCGCGCGACATCCTCGGCGCCAATGGCGTCGCCGATGACTATCCCATCATGCGGCACATGATGAACCTGGAGTCGGTGAAGACGTACGAGGGTACGCACGACGTGCACTCGCTGATCATCGGGCAAAGCATTACCGGGATTGACGCGTTTTAGATTTCCCGCAATCGTTTCCGTCCGCGGCGCTGGCAGACTAGCCTTCGAGCTTCGCTCGAACCGACAGCCGAGGGCGGCTGTCCCCACATGACGCTGCTGCGTCCCGATCCGGTCTCGCCTTACGCGGTGGGTTTCTCCCGCGGCGGTTCGACAGCCAAGAACTCGTCAGCGAATCGTGGGCCGTAGCTTTCGAGTAGGGTCTGCACCCTCGGCTGCTCGTGCGATCGTAAAATCAATCCCGCGTGATGGTGCTTCTTGATTCGCAGGAACACCTCGGGATCGGAATATGCCGAAGTGTCAGGATCTTCCTGCCGCGCCAGCGAAAGAATCACTCCAGCGTAGTCTTCGCGCACCGGAGGAAGGCGGTAAGTCCCGTTGCCGCCGGCGATCTCGATGCGGGCCCACTCCCGCCACAGGTTGATTCCGGTTGCAGCCTCGACCATCTCATTGATATAAGCGCCGCCGACGCGTGCGGCGCATTCCAGAAAATAAAAATGTCCATCGGAATGTGCCTGGATAAATTCCGCATGGGCCACGCCACGGACCAGACCGAGTGCTGCAATCAGCTCGCGATTGATTTGCCGCAGGCCGGCATCCGCTTCGCTTCCGCGAGGCACGGTGTAAGTTGTGAAAACTCCTCCGCCCTGCGCCACGTTCATGGGCGGCTTCCCATACTTGCTGACGTTGGCGAAGACTACTTGGTTCTCGGAGACCACCGAATCCACGTGGTACACCTCGCCGGGAACGAATTTTTCGAGCAGATAGGATGACCGTTTATCGCCTACTTGCTCGAGCACCGGCCACAACTCTTCAGGCGTGTGGAGTTTCTTGATGCCGATGGCAGAAGCCTCCTGCCGCGGCTTCAGCACCCAGGGCGCGGGAACGTGCTCCACGTAGTAGCGAATGTCGTCCTGGTTGAAAACCGGGACGAAGTCGGGGACGCGCACGCCACGATCGAGCGCCTTCATGCGCATGGCCAGCTTGTCGCGGAAATAGCGCATGGTCGTGAGCCCCATGCCTGGGATGCGCAGATGTTCGCGGAGGGCCGAAGCGGTCTCCATGTCGTACTCGTCCAGGGCCACAATACGATCCAACTTGTGGGTGCGCGCCAGGTGCGTGACCGACCCTACGATGTCATCCAGGGGAATCTCAGCGGGAAGATAAAAGATGTCGTCCAGACTCTCGCGCGGCCAGTCTGCATCGCGCAGTTTCTCGGCCGTGAGCAGAATGACACGGCAGCCCTGGCGCTTGCACTCGCGCATAAACTCCTGTCCCTTTTCGTAGGTGGTGATGCAAAGGAAGGTGAGCGGGCGCGATTCCGGCATGGTCTTCTAAAAACAGGTCTGCGAGAATAGCACGGCGGCCAAGGGCCCGGTATTGAAATTTGCGATCCGGTAAAGCCAATTTTATTCCTGCTACGCGACGAGTCAGAGGCCACTGCTAGAATCGAATTGCACATGAGCTCGGTGACGACAACCGGCATTCCCGTTCGCAGGCGTTCGACCACGATCCGCATTCTCGGCTGGCTGCTGTTATTGGTGGCGCTCGTCGCCGGCGGTGCGGTGGCTTACTTTTACTTTGTCGCCATCTCTGCCCTGCCCCAGATGGAGGGAACTCTCCGCTTGAAAGGTCTTTCGGCGGCCGTGAAAGTCACTCGCGACAGCCACGGCGTGCCTGCAATTGAGGCCACGACTTTTGAGGATCTCTTTCTTGCCCAGGGCTACGTGACCGCGCAGGACCGGTTGTGGCAGATGGACATCATGCGCCGCTTCGACGCCGGAGAGCTATCCCAGGTTCTAGGCGAGGCAACCCTCAAGATCGATCGCGAGCAGCGCATTCTGGGACTGCGGGCGGCGGCAACAAAATCTCTCGCCATGGCAAGTTCCCGCGATCGTTCTTATTTTGATGCCTACGCGCGCGGAGTGAACGCGTTCATCGAAACTCACGGAAACAGCCTCCCGCTTGAGTTTCGGATATTGAATTACCGCCCAAGGCCGTGGCAGGCGGAGGATTCCATCATCATCGCGAATGGGATGGTGAAGGATCTGAACTACTACACGGTTGGGGACACGCTCGCCCGGGGGAAGATTCTTGCCAGGCTGGGCCCGGAGCTTACAGCCGATCTCTACGTGAACCGTTCGTGGCACGATCGCCCGCCCACCGTCATGCGAGAGGACTTGAGCGATCAGCCGAATCAGGGTGACGCCGATGACGACGATGACGACGATGATGAGGGCCCGGACAACTCGGTAACGCGGCAGGGAGGTGCGGCCGAAATCCTTGCCGAACGGGCTTTTCCGAATCCCCGTGAAGCGGTGAACGGATCGAACGACTGGGTGGTTAGCGGCGCGCACACGGTGACCGGCAAGCCGCTGCTCTCAGATGATATGCATCTCGGGCATCAGATGCCGAACCTTTGGTATGAGGCCCATCTTACGGCGAACACCAGTTCAGGCAATCTGGATGTTGCGGGAGTGACGCTGCCCGGAATGCCCTACGTGATCGTCGGCCACAATCAGCGCGTGGCGTGGGGATTCACCAATGTCGGGCCGACGGTTGCGGATGCATTTATCGAAACCTTTAATGAACAAGGAGCCTACCAGACGCCGCAGGGGTGGCAGCAGCCCGAGCACCGCAGCGAGGTGATTCATGTCAAGGGCAAGCCAGACGTAACCCTTGACGTAAAGGTCACGCGCCACGGCCCCATCATCACGGACATCTTGCCCGCTGAGACGCGGCAGGTGGCGCTGCGCTGGACGCTCTACGACGGTCTCCGTATACCGTTCTTCGATGTCGATTCGGCGCAGAATTGGGAAGAATTCCGCAAGGCGTTTTCGCAGTTCGACGCCCCCGGGCAGAATGTGGTCTACGGCGATGTTGAGGGCAACATCGGTTACCAGGCGACCGGTCGCGTGCCGATTCGTGCCGCCGGCGACGGCAGCCTTCCGGTCAGCGGCGCCGATGATGCCCACGAATGGACCGGTTATGTTCCTTTCGAAAAGCTACCCAGTATCTATAACCCTGCTTCGGGAGTGATCGCCACGGCGAATGGGCGCATCACTCCGGATGGCTATCCCTATTCCATCAGCGCGGAGTGGGAAGCACCGTGGCGCTCCGAGCGCATCTATCACGTGCTGGAATCCGGACGAAAGCTCGCCGCCGCCGACATGCTCGAGCTCGAGAACGATGTCCACTCCGAAAATGATCTCTTCGCCGCCGAGCGTTTTGTCTATGCTGTCGACCATGCCGCGAAACCATCGGCCCGAGCCAAGCAGGCTGCAGATCTCATGCGTAACTGGGACGGGCGAATGCTCGCCTCTTCTGCTTCGGCTACGATTTCCGTACGCTCATCTCAAGAGCTCATGCGACTATTGCTCGAACCCCGCCTGGGAGCGGCCGAGGACGATCTGAAACAGACCGCCGCCCGGAAGAAGCAGCAGGAAACCACGTCGAATTGGAAGACCTACCATTGGGAGATGGAAAGTGTGTGGTTGCAGAATGTTCTTCTGCATCAACCCAAGCGCTGGTTGCCTGAGAAATTTCCGAACTATGATGAACTGCTGACCGCGGCTGTCGAAGCCGCGGTGAACGGCCCAGGCGCCACCAAGGATTTAGCCTCCTGGCGATGGGGCACCTTTAACGCGGTCGAAATCAACCACCCGGTGCTCGGCAGCATTCCTCTGATTCGGCGCTGGGCCGCACCCGGCCTGTGCGAGCAGTCTGGCAGCAAATATACGGTAAAAGCGGTGACCCGCGATCATGGGCCGTCCGAGCGCTTTACCGCCAACCTCGCCGATCTCGATCAATCGACTCTCAATACCGTTACCGGTCAGGGAGGAAACTTTCTAAGCCCGTATTACATGGATCAATGGAAGGCGTGGTACGAAGGCTCGACTTTCTCCTTGCCTTTTACCTCGAAGGCAGTCGAAGCAACACGGGCGCACCGTCTTACCCTGGAACCGGCAAGATAAAGGTTGCCGTTCGGCCATCAAAAGAAGTCGATAGCTTTCACATCAACCACCTCTCCGGTGATGGTGATGGTTCCGGTGGTGATGAAGCTATTCAACAGCAAGCTATCGATGGTCGTGTCGTAGACGCGCAGCCTGCCCCCCTCGGCGACATATTCCACGTAGCGGCTGGCAAAACTCTGCAGGCCCGTTACATCTCCGTTGTCCGGGGGGATGACCACGGTTGCGTTCGTGGTGTTAAAGATGGAAAGGCAACCGCGCACTTCTCCCGTAGGGGAGTTGACATTGCCGACATTGGTGCAGGTGTGCGATCCGATGAAAAGCTGGCCATTGCTCGTCAAGTCGATGCGGTCGTGGTAGCCATCCGTGATGACTGCGGTGCCAGTGACCGCCATCGAGCCAATATCCACGAGGTCGAGACGCCCGCAGGTTGTGGCGGCGGTGGTCTGTCCGGTACACGCATTGTTTGTGGTGGAGTTTCCCGCCACGTAGAGCGTAGAGCCGTTTAGCCAGCCGATGGTCGCGCCATCCAGGGGAATCGGAGTTCCGAGGGCGAAGGCGGCCATGTCCAAAGTCTGCACGCTGGCGTGCGCGCCTCCCGGTGCACACTCAGCGCCACAGTTCAGAATATAGGCCGTGCCGCCGTCCGCACTGAAAACAGCATAAACGGGACGGCAACCTGCGCACCCTGCCACAATGATTGGGGTTATCGGGTTGCTGCCGGTGTTCACCAGAAGTGGGGGCACAACGGTTATGTTGTCAGAGTCATTACTGAAAACCAGAAGCTGGGTTCCATCCGGATTTGATACAACCGTCTGCGCGCTCGGCACGCTGACGGTCGCGGCGACGCCTCCGGCCGTAAGATTCAGCACTTCGACAGCTCCGGGAGGAGAGCCGTTCAGCGGGGCGCTCGGGACCGCTGCGTAACCATCTCCGGAAGCAAGGACAACCATGCTGGTGGTCGGCCCCGGCAGTTGAATACCGCCGTTCACGGCATCCCTCTTGGTGGTGACGACCTGCACGTTGTTGGTGGCTGAATCGAAGGCGAGCACGATGGTTCTCTGGGGTGAGATGGCCATGAGCCCTGGAGAGGTGCCAACACTGATCTCAGTTGACTGGGTATCGTTTTCACCGTTGATAACAATCAGCCCCGGGTTTGCGGTGGGGCTTGAGACGCTCTGAGAAGCGAGAACGCGGGTCGTCAGCTGCTTTGACCCTCCGCCTCCGCAGGAAAGGAAACTGAAGCTGGCGAGCGCCAGCAGAACGAATAACAGGGCAGCTTTCTTCAAACTTCAGGCTCCTAACTGCAGCCAAACCAGAGATTTAGGTGCGAAGTAGCGGATTATAACAGAGCCGCCGCGTTCCCCTTCCGCCGGACACCGAAGCGAACCGTCGTGCAGCGTGCATCCTGCTCCATTTGGATGCAGGAAACCGGGCACATCCTGTATTCTGATCGATATGGCACAAGATTTTCTCGACCGGATCAAGCGGGCCCCGGTCCTGTGCGACGGAGCCATGGGAACGCTGTTGTACGCGAAAGGCGTGTTCATCAACCGTTGCTATGACGAGTTGAACCTATCCCAGCCTGACTTGATTCGTGCGGTTCATCACGAATACCTTCAGGCTGGAGCCGAGATTATTGAAACCAACACTTTCGGAGCCAACGCTTTCCGCCTGGCGCGCCACAGTATCGCCGACAAGGTAGGCGAAATAAACCGGGCGGGCGCTCGAGTAGCCCGGGATGCGGCCAAGAGCTTCGATGTATGGGTGGCAGGTTCGATTGGTCCGCTGGGCACCCGAATCGAGCCCCTGGGAAAAACTTCATTCGAGGAAGCTCGGCTGGCCTTTCGTGAACAGATCGCGGCGTTGGCCGAGGGCGGCGTGGATCTGCTGATGTTCGAGACGTTCGGATACCTTGAGGAACTCCATCAAGCTATGTTGGCCGCGCAGGATGTAGGAGCAAAGTTGCCTCTGGTGGTGCAGGTTACGATCGACGAAGACGGCAACTGCCTGGATGGTTCTGATCCCGAGACATTCGCGCCACGGCTTGAGGAGTGGGGTGCGGACGTCATCGGTTGTAACTGCAGCGTGGGCCCGGTGGCGATGCTCGATGCCATTGAGAGGGTGCGAGCCGCCACTTCACTGCCGCTTGCCGCTCAGCCGAACGCCGGCATTCCGCGCTCGGTGGAAGGCAGAAACATCTACCTGTGCTCTCCGGAGTACATGGCCAGTTACGCGCGCAAGTTTGTCGCCGCCGGCGTGCGCATCGTTGGTGGATGCTGCGGAACCACGCCGGATCACATCCGCGTCATGAAATCGGCACTCAGGGTTGGCGAAGCCAGGGGAAGAACGGCTTCGGTGCCGGTTGCAGGTGGAGCAGCTCCGCCGGCGGCGATCTCGGCCCAATCGTTAGAGGAGCGGTCTTTCCTGGGAGCGAAGCTGGCGCGAGGGGAATTTGTCACAATGGTCGAGGTGGTTCCGCCCAAAGGAACCGACGTACGCAAGGAGTTGGAGGGCGCACGATTTCTCAAGTCCGTGGGCGTGGATGCGGTCAACATTCCCGACAGTCCGCGGGCTTCGGCGCGCATGAGCAATCAGGCGCTCTCTTTACTGGTGCAGCGGGACGCTGGAATCGACGCCATCCTCCACTACACCTGCCGCGACCGCAATGTGTTGTGCATCCAAAGTGATCTGCTGGGGGCGGCTGCGGTCGGCATCAAGAACCTGATCTGCATCACCGGCGATCCTCCGAAGATGGGCAATTATCCGGACGCGACCGCAGTCTTCGATGTGGATGCCATCGGTCTGGTCAACATCGTCCACAACCTGAACCGCGGGCTGGACATTGGGGGAAACCCAATTGGAGCGGGCACGGGTTTTGTGATCGGCGTAGGCGCGAATCCCGGCTTGACCGACCTCGATGAGGAGATCCGGCGCTTCGAATATAAAGTGGCGGCGGGAGCCGAATATGCCGTGACCCAACCGGTTTTTGACCTGCGATTGCTGGAGAACTTTCTTCGGCGCATCGAGCATTGCCGGATTCCCGTGGTCGCGGGAATCTGGCCGCTGGTCAGCGTGCGCAACGCCGAGTTCATGAAAAATGAACTGCGGGTTTCCGTGCCGGATTCGATCCTCGAACGCATGGCGCGGGCGCAAACACCGGAGGCGGCGAGAGCCGAGGGCGTAGCCATTGCGCGGGAAATGCTGCTGGCGGTTCGACAGACCGTGCAAGGGGCGCAAATCAGCGCTCCGCAGGGGCGTTACAGCTCGGCGGTGGATGTTTTAGAGGCGCTCGGGACGAAAAGTCCCGCTCCTGTTTAAATTCCCTTGGGGGAGAAGAGAGTCAATTCCCTCAATTTTTTACAATAAAATACTGGACAGATCGCACAAATAGTAGCATTACAATAGAGAAGGAGCGAGACCTCCGTGGCCAAGTTTGAAGAGTGCCTCCAGCGGCTGGAAAAAATTGTCCAGGAACTGGAAAAGGGAGATGTTGCTCTGGAGCAGTCTCTCACTCTTTTTGAAGAGGGGATGAACCTCTCTTCCGCCTGCCGCAAGGAGCTGGAGCAGGCCGAGGGTAAGGTTGAAATCCTGTTGAAGAAGAATGGGAAGCTCCAGGCCGAGCCATTTGAGCCCTCGCCGGAAAACGCGTCTGCCCGCAGGTAGGCGGTCGATCCGTGCTGGTGTTCATAGTTGTAATGTCTGTGGAGTAGAGTTTACAAACCCTTCCCCGCAGCCCTAGTCCGCCGTTGATGACGGTAGTCAGGAGGATCTATGGGCTCCACTGTAGTTGTCCTTGAAAGCGATCCCCGGGTCGCACAATCTCTCGCCGGTAAACTTTCCTCCCAGTTCCGTGTGGTTCACCTGACGTGCTCCGGAGACGAACTCCGCCAGCACGTCGCCAACAGCCGGCCTGAGGCCGTGGTCCTCGATATGGAATATTCCCGGCTGACCGATGTGCAAAGCTTGCGCCATGATTTTCCCTCGCTGCCGATTGTGTGCACTCATCGCGTTCCGGATGAGGATCTGTGGATCGCCGCCATGGAAGCAGGCGCCAGCGACGTTTGCCCCGCCGATGACATACAAAACGTTTTGACATCTGTCTTGCGGAGTTTGGCCGTCGCCCGGGGCGCTGCCGCTTGAGATCAGCCGAACCTTACTGAGCGAGGACGCCGCTCGGCGTCCGCTTTTTATTCGACTCAGCTTGATGCGATCCCAACCCGTCCCGCCGATAATCTCGGGGATAACTGATTCGCGGTTGAAGCGCCCCGCTCTTGCCTTGTTATACTCTGCGCAATGCTGCAGGAAACCCTCAAGCAAGGTCAGGAGCGCACGGACGCGGCGCTGGATCGTCTGATTCCACTGGAAACTCAACCTCCCGTGTCCATTCACAAAGCGATGCGGCATAGTGTGTTTGCCGGGGGAAAGCGGCTGCGGCCGGTGCTGTGCATGGAGGCCGGCCGCATGGTCGCCGGATCGTTGCCCGCGAAAATCGAGGAACTGGGCGCGGCGCTCGAGATGCTCCATACCTATTCGCTGATCCACGACGATCTTCCGGCGCTCGACAATGACGATCTGCGCCGCGGCCGTCCCACTTGCCACAAAGTCTTCGGGGACGCGATTGCAATCCTCGCCGGGGATGCCTTGCAGACGCAGGCGTATGAGGTTTTGGCCAAGCTGCGATGTCCGGCAGAGGCGCGCGTGCGCATCATCGAAGAGATCGCGCGGGGCACTGGGACACTGGATGGCATGATCGGCGGGCAAGTCGTGGATCTGGAAGCCGAGCACACCCGGCCGACTGCGGAGATGTTGGAGTATATCCATCGCGCGAAGACCGCCGCGCTCATCACGGCCAGTATCGTGAGCGGTGGAATCTTTGCCGGAGCCAAGGATAGCGAAACCAGAAGACTGCGAGCTTTTGGTCAGTCGATTGGCCTGGCTTTTCAAATCGTGGACGACGTGCTCGATGTGACCCAGACCTCGGAGCAGCTCGGCAAAACCGCGGGTAAAGATACCGCGGCCCAGAAAGCGACCTACCCGGCGCTGTTCGGAGTTGATGAATCGGTTCACAAAGCCGATTCGCTGGTGAGCGCTGCGTTGAAAGAACTAGGCGGCTTCGGCGAACGGGCTGAGACGCTGAAGCAATTAGCGCGGTACTTGGTGGAGCGCAAGAAGTGACCTCACTCGTTCGCTCCAGGGGGACGAGCTATGGGCACTCGCGATGAAATCCTCTCGTTGCTTGACCAACTTCCGGAAGACAAGCTGCAGTCCGCACTTACGGTTTTGAATGCGCTGCTGAGACCGCATCCGCGACCTCCAGAAGTCGGGCGCGCCCGCGAGCGTGGCCGAAGATTTCGAAAGCTGGTTGAACAACAATTCCATTCAACCCGCAAGGCGGGAACGATCTCTGCGATGGCGGGCGGTGGAGGCCTGTTCCCCAAAGACGGAGAAACCTATGGGCGAAATGCGTTTCATTACTGGGATGACAAAGCGCTCGTCCATCAAACACTGCAATTCTTCGCCGGACAGGAGTTGGAGATCATGGAACGAATGTCGCGCTCCGAAGATGGCACTATGTTGACCTACGAGCAGGAGTTGTCGAGTGGCGGGCGGACGCTGCGGAACAAGGCGGAGTTTCCGTTTATCGTCGCCGAAACACCCGCGGAACCGTAAGAGCCGTCCCCGGGCTGGGGTAAGAAACTGTTGTAGAATAGCCATGGCGATGGAGTTCGCCATAACTGCCGGCTGGTATCCTTTGGGCTAGAGGCTGATGACTCCTACAAAATCCAAAGATTGATTTGTAGAAGAGACTCCATCGTGAAAGATTTCCTCGCCATTTCTGTCGCCGCGATCGTCGGCGCCAATTTGCGTTATCTCTTGAGCCGGCTCGCCGCTAAAGAACTGGGGCCGATCTTCCCTTACGGAACGCTCTTCATCAACATCGTGGGCAGTTTTATCGTGGGCTTCTTCGTTATCTGGACCACCGAGCGGGTTTTGCTTGATCCCCGCTGGCGGCTGCTGGTGGTGATTGGTTTCTGCGGCTCGTTTACCACGTTCTCGAGCTACGCATTCGAAACCGTGGCATATTTCGAGCAAGGCCAGTGGGGCTTGATGCTCGCCAACATTCTCAGCAACAACCTGCTCTGTCTGGGCGGAGCCCTTGCTGGAATGGCGCTGGCGCGGACACTGTGAGCAGGGGAAAATATGAACGCTGCAATGAACGTCGCTCCCTCACTCGAAACATCGCGGTTAAGGCTGCGACCTTACGCGGACGCCGATGTTGCAGAGTTGGTGCCGTTGATTGGAACGCGTGAGGTAGCGGCGACAACTCTGCGCATTCCTCATCCCTACACCGAGCAGGATGCCAGATCCTTTGTTGCCAGCGCCCTCGATGCCGACAAGATATGGTTGGCGATTACACTGCGCGGCGATGGACGCCAGATCGGCGGCATCGGACTCCGCATCGAACGGCAACATGAACGAGCCGAACTGGGCTACTGGCTGGGGCAGCCTTACTGGGGAAACGGCTTTACCACCGAGGCTGCCCGGGAAATGGTGCGCTATGGGTTCGACGAACTTCGTTTGCATCGCATCTTTGCCTCACATTTTCGGCCGAATCCGGCGTCCGGCCGAATTCTGCTGAAGCTGGGAATGCGCCACGAAGGCTGTCTGCGGGAACATATCTGCAAGTGGGATCGATTTGTTGATTCGGAACTCTACGGCATCTTGCGGCAAGACTGGGAAGCGGGCGAGTACAATGCCTAATGCAATGGCGGTTCAAGTCACTATCTATTTGAACGAAGCTGATCAGTGGCACCATCGGCCCTTGCACCTGGAGATTCTCAACTATCTGCGCCAGGAAAGTGTTTATGGCGCGACCGCAATTCACGCGGTTGCGGGATTTCTGGGGCGACATCGGGTGGAAACCTCGCACCTGGTCGAGGCTGGCGGCAAGCTACCCGTCATCATCATCTTCGTGGATACCGACGAGCATGTGAGCCGCGTCCTGCCTACGCTAAAAGAGATGGCCTCACACCGGCTGATCGTGCGCGAGACTGTGGTGCTCGAACAGGGGAATCTGGACTGATATGTCGGCAACTTCCGCCGAGCCCGGCCTCGACATTCTTGCCATAGCGGCCCACCGCGACGACGTTGAACAAACCTGTGGCGGAACGCTGCTGAAGGCGGCGCAGCGCGGGCAGCGGACTGGAATTCTGGATCTTACACAAGGCGAGATGGGCACCCGCGGGACAGCTGAGGAGCGAGCGAGAGAGGCGGCTGATGCCGCAAGGATTCTTGGCACCGGCTATCGCCGGGCGCTCGATATTCCCGACGGCCGCGTGGAAAATACCTGGGAGAATCGACTGAAAGTTGCGAGCGTGATTCGCGAGACTCGACCGCGAGTCGTGATTTTGCCGTACTGGAAAGGCCGGCATCCGGATCATTACACCGCCTCTGTGCTGGGATACGAGGCGTGCTTTCTGGCGGGACTGGCGAAGTTGGCCCTAAGCTCTCAGCCGCCAATTCTCGGCCAGAGCGTTTCGATCGTTGCGGCCCCTACCGAACCGGCGCGGCTTGCGCCTTATCGGCCTTTCAAGATTATTTACGCCACGCTTTATTACGACATCCGACCCACGTTTATCGTCGATATCAGCGAACAGTTTGAGCAGAAATTCGCCTCTATCCTGGCTTACAAGTCGCAATTCAGTGATCAGGAAGCGGGCAGAGACCTCTTCCCTGCCCACGACGAGATTCGGGCACGCGTTGATTCGATGGCGCGATTTTACGGCGCCCTCGGTGGCGTCCCCCACGCCGAACCGTTCCTGCAGAAGGAGGTAGGACTCGTAGAAGACCTCTTGGCGATTCCAGTGAAGTCAATCTGAGCCTCGGCATAAACTCACCGACCCGCCGCTATTGCTTGACTGCTACCGCCAGCCCGTCGCGGATCGGCAGAATCGTAGTGAAAAAATCCGAAGAACGATACAGCAGGCGGTTGAATTCGAGGATCGCCTGGGTGCGTGCGTCCTTGGGATTTTTTTCCGCAACCTGGCCGCTCCACAAAACATTGTCGGTGATAAACAATCCACCCTTACGCAGACGTGGTGACACCAGACGTAGCACGCGCGGGTAATCCTCTTTGTCGACATCGTTGAAAATAATGTCGAACTGCTGCTTTTGTTCGGAAAGAACCTCGAGTGCGTCTCCCGTGTGAAGCGTGATACGGCCAGAGACGCCCGCGCGATCGAAGTAGCCGCGCGCCCGCTCGGCGTTGCTGGCGTCGCCGTCGGTATAAATGACGCGTCCTCGTTCGCCCACCGCCTGGGCCCACCAGATCGTCGAGTATCCGATCGCCGAGCCCAGCTCGAAAACCGTTTTCGCGTTGATCATCAAAGCAAATTGTTGAAGCACGCGCGCGACCGCCGGGCCAACGATAGGAATATTGTGCTCACCGGCATACTCCTCCATTTCCTCGAGCACTGGCTCTCGTTGGGGGAGCATCGAATACAGATAATCGTCGACCGGGCCGGCGGTGGTGAGGTCAAAGTGCCGCCAGTTCGGTCTTTTTTCTTGTTTCGGTGGCTGCTTATGGGGCATGTCTCTCTCTCTCTCACCGTTTTCGATTGCAGTCGCAGTCGCCCGCTCTCAGGTGCCGACGGTCACTCCAGGCTTCATGGTGGCGATTTCAACCTCCGGCGCCAGCTTCTGCAACGCGCCCGGCGTACCGGTCAAAACCGGGAAGGTACCAAAATGCATCGGAATTACAGTTTTCGGCTTGAGCAGCTTGCACGCGTAGGCGGCTTCGCGCGGCCCCATGGTGAAGTGATCTCCGATCGGCAGCATAACGATCTCAGGCGCGTAGAGTTCGCGAATGATTGCCATGTCTCCGAAAACATTGGTATCGCCGGCGTGATAGATCTTAACTCCGTTCTCGAATTCGATAACGTAGCCGCAGGCCTCGCCGCCGTAGATAAGCTGGTCGCCATCCTGTATGCCGCAGGAGTGGTCGGCGTGAACCATGGTGATTTTGATGTCGCCGATCGTCTGGGTGCCGCCTTTATTCATCATGGCTATTTTCTTCGCGCCTTTCTTTTCCAGCCATCCACAAAGTTCGGGGATACCGACAACCTGTGGATCATGCTGCCCAATGACTTCGACAGCGTCACCGATGTGGTCTCCGTGGCCGTGGGTGCACAAGAGAGTATCGACCTTCTTCACTTTTTTTTCGGAGGCTGGGCACATCGGATTGTTCATGATCCAAGGATCGATAATAACGGTTTGGCCGCCCGGCGTGACCATGCGGAATGTCGCGTGGCCCAGCCATGTAAGTTGAACGCCTTTGAGATTCATAGTCATCCACTCCGGCTGCTTGCCCTTGCTTTGAACAACGATAGACCACTCCAACCAGGGCAGCGGCTTTAGTCTAATATCTTTTCACCATGCCTAAATCCTCCACTGGCACACTTCGCAGCGAAAAGCGACGGACTCGGTGACTCAACGGCCAGCGCCGACACGATGGCGGGACCGGTCGCGCTCCCGTCCTTTGTTCCAGAGGACCCCCGTCATCCGCTGCGACTCGGCGGCTCCCAATCTGGCAGATTTACACGACGCATTCCGGGATCAGTGGCTTTCATAGCTTCTCGGCTCCAATATCTCGCTCAAGTAATCATGGCTTCCTGGGATTCGCTCCAGATGCGGGTAACGAACGCCCGCGGAATGGTGAACCTGGTGGGTTTCGACTGAACTAAAGTTGCGAACAACCACGGAAATTTTTCCATTTTTGGGGTGCGCGATCGATTCGTTCAGTGCATCGGGGGAGTAAACGTGGCCATCCACCGCCAGAACCGTCATGTTTGGTCCGAGACCCGCCTCGTAGGCCGGCGTACCGGTTAAGACGTCAAAAATCGTACCATCCTTCTTCACGGACATCCCGATTGAATAATCGCCGTTATAACCAATCGGAAGAAGATCAGAATAGAAAGGTTCGTTGTTGGGGGTTGGGTTGTATGTGAGGCGCCAGCCCGCTCGCTCAAGACCGTCGGTCAGCGGCTTACTATTTACCTGATAGACGCGAGTCTCAAAGAAAGTGTGCCAGTCAAACGGACAAATTGCCGACAAGGACGCTTCCACATCTTCCCGGGTATATGGAGCGACAATGGGATCGGTGTCGCGCTGGCCGAGAAAACTCCGCAAGAAGTCGTCGAGCGACCGGCGGTTCTGTGTTTGTTCGCGGATGATGGTATCGGCGCGAAGCCAAATAAGCGCGCCTTCATCGTAGTAATCCTGTCCCCGACGGAGCGAAGACCATCCAACGTCGAACATGCGCAAAACCCAGTCTTCCGTCGCCGTATCAACCAGAGGGGTTAGAACGCGTCCGGGTTCGCCAGAAAGATCCGCAGCTGTTCTCCCCAAATAGTCGCGCATGTAGGCTGCGTCGTTGAAGCCAGCGCGCGTCGCGAGCAGCATGCCGATATATTGGTTGAGACCCTCATAGACCCAGAGCAGCGATGTCCGCTCCGGACCCTGATAGTCAGGTTTTGAGTAGAGCTCTGCTGGACGCCGGTATTTGCCGTCCCAAGAATGGGATTGCTCATGCGCGAGAAGTGGCCAGCCGAATTTTTGCAGTTGATCCTTCTTGGAAAGGCCGGCGTCGCCGATCGCGTTGTACGGCGAATCCTCGTGCTCGAGCCCATCGAACGGCCGCGCCTCACTTTGGGACACGAGAATGTGCAGAGTCCGCCAGTGCCGGAAGCCAAACATCGCCCGATCCTGATCTACCAGCTTCCCGAACAGAGCGAATGCGTTCGCGTCATCCGCCTGGTCGATCGCGGCTTGACTGTCGCCGGTGATGTCGAGCTCCGCGGGCCAAGCCGACTTCAAGGGCACGGCGCGGAAGAACTCGCCGGCCAGCACCGGCGAATCGATCAGCCGTTCGAGCGAAACCGGAGAAAAACTGACGCGCGAGCCGTTCTGATTCGCGACGTGCAGGCTGCTAGCCTGCTTCCAGTTTGGCGGCAGAAGAATCGACGCTTCAATCATCAGCTCGCGCTTGTCGATATTGCGCGGGTACAACACGGCGGTATTCCATGCCAGCAAGAGTTGGTGATCGGAGATCGTGTTTTCCAGCAACACGTCGAAATCCACGGTTATCTGATCGGTACCGGGCGGAGCTTCGAAGTGAATCGTGTAGATCTCCTCGGGATCGCGGGTCCAGGGTAGAGTCACGTTTCCACTCCGGATGCGTAAAGCGGCCATTTGTTGAATGGGGCCGGTTGGTCCGTGTTCGCCCGGAATCCAACGTGGATACGACAGGGTGACCGCTCCGGGCCGCACTCGAATCGCCTCCTCTACAAAAGCGATTCGCCGGGCAGCCTGGGTTTCGTCAACCGTCAGCACCACAGCCGGCATGGATGAGTCCTGCGCACAAACGCCGGTTGCCACCGCAGTAATTGCCAGCACCGCCAGGACGACACCTGTCGGAGAGAGCAGCGTTGTCATGGTCTTCCTCCCGCAAGCTGAACTGGCCGAGCGCACTCGCCCGAGCGGGCCGACGAAGGGGGTCGGTCCGTTCTGCGTCGGTGCCCGGCTATACCGCGCCCCACGCCGCAGCCGTTAGCGTGCGGCCATCATAACGGAGAGCGCGTCCAAATCGAGATCGCGAACTATCCTGATCAACCCTGACAATGGGAGGCACCCTTGGATGCGATCGATACGATCAAGAATCTCACACTCCACCCGGGTTCGATGGAGATACATTTTGAATCGGCGGCATTTCTCTCGACTGCGCCGGTTTCGCGCCCCCCGGTTCGGTCCGGATCAACAATGCAAGCCGCGGAAAAAGGAAGTGCCCGCCGGCATCATCAATCACATTTACCTGACACGTATAAAAACCAGGTTTGAGCGATGTGAGGGGCACGTCCAACTGGAAGACGGCGGCCTTCCGGTCTCGCGCATTTAATTCCGTCAGCGCGACCAACGAACTCTCGTAGGCTTTGGCGTTGCCCTGGAAGAAGGCGACGTTGGTCAAAACCCGGATGCCGGGCTTGTTGTCTTTGTCACTTCCAGCTTCCGTTGCTCTTCGAGAATCGGTGACCGACGGCCGCGCTGGATCGTAAACTTCATAATAAAGAAGCAGGTGCTGCGAGGCCGAGAAGACATGCGTGATGTTGGGGATGATCTCGGAACCGTCGTGAACGAGCGGGTTCAGGTTCGCACCCTTCTTTGCGGTTTGAGTCTGGCTGGCCAGTACGACGGAACTCATCTTCAGCGGTCGCGCCTTCAAGTCCGGCACCTCCATGTCGGTTTCGAACGATCCCATGCGTCCGGTCTGATTCTCGCGCACGACAAATCTCAGGTGATACTTGCCCGTCAGCAGGCTCATGCCCGTGTCATACTGCACATTCTTTTTTTGCACCTCGGTCGAGGTGTTGACCGCCAGCTTTATGGTGTCGCGAATTCTGTTCAAGGGATGCTGTTCGCTATCGAGTACCATTCCGATCACATCGAGCGTAGCCTTGTCGCGGTCGCTGCTGCGAACGAATGGAATCTGCGATCCCGGCACGACCAGCGAGATGGGGACGAAGAACTTGTTGCCCTCCAGGCGGAAGTAGGCGACTCCCATATACAGCGGCAAATCCGTGGCCGGCAATTCGGAAGCAAGCTCTTGTTCGAGCTGCCGCTCCTTATCATCCTTCGTGGAATGCTGATAATCCGCGGGAGCGTAATAGCCGCGGCGGTAGTCGATCTTCACCCCCGAAAGGTTGCTCTTCACGACGATGCGCCGGTAACGCCCGTCGCGCGCGGGGTTGGTGCTGTGATAGCCGAGCAAGTAGTACGTCGAGGTGTCCTGCTGCACTCCCTTGAAAATCTTGCTGAAGTCGTTGGAGTCGAGAAAAGCGCGGCCGCCGGTATCGCTAGCCAGAGTCACCAGAGTTTCTTGCGTCGTGAAATTGGAATTCAGCGCATTCAGTGTCGCCTGTCCGGAATACGCCGAAACGCCGCGCAGGCTGGCGTTTTGCGCCTCTCCGCCCGCCACCAGCGCCTGCAGGCCGCGCATGTCCATGGTGTAAATCGCCAGGTTGGAGCGCACGGCCGCGTTCACGGCGGCACGCAGTTCTGATTGATTCTCGATGCCGGTACGATCCATGCCGCTGGAAAAATAAATCAGCGATTTCTTCTGCTGAACGTAAGCCAGTTTCTCGGCCACCGATCGCAACGCCTCCAGACGCCGGTCAGTATTGAAGATGTTGTATTCCGTATCGTCGGCGGTGAATGGCTGGCCGGTGTCGGGCGTTCCCTCGGTCGTGCCCGTGGTGCCTTCCTCAAAACCCTGGCCGCTGCCGGAACCGAATGCCTGTAACTGTTTCTTCAGCAGCGCGTGATCGGTGGTAAAGTCCTGATTCACCAGCAACGAACTTCCCAGCGAGACAATCGACACCAGGTCTGCCGGCGCCATTTGAGTGTCGACATAATGTTCGGCTGACGTGACCGCGTGGTCGATTTCGTCCGGTTGCATGGCGGAGAGATCGAAAAACAAAACAATCAGGCGCCGATCTTTGAATTGGGCCGCGGTATTTGCCGGAGCCGCCGCCGGATGCGTCTGCTCCGGCGCCGACTCCGGCAGCGGCTTCGCCTGCGTCCCATCCAGGGGCGGAACGGCATCGACGTTCTCAACGTCAAAGGAGAGAATCTTCTGCGGTTTGTTGTCTTCGAGAATCGTGAAGCTCTCCGGCTTCAATCCCTGCACAAACTTTCCGTTCTTGTCCCGCACCGTGACATTCACCAGCACGAGATCCGATTCCACGTGTAACACGTACTCCGATTGCTGCTGCGAGGGCAACGCCGAACACAGGAGCACAAGCGCCAGCAGCACCGCGACTGCTTTCGGGGGGAATTGATTCGGCTTGAACGTCATGGCGATCCTCTCTTGAGAGCGTGCCCCCTTCGGAAGGGTCCTGCTCAGAAACGAAAACGTGCGGTCATCGTAAACTGCCGCATGGCCCCGGCCGCTGTAACCCGACCGAAGGTGGGCGAGTTAAAGTTCGTGTCAATCGAGGAATAATTCACCAGGTTGAAAATATTGCTGGCCTGCGCCCGGAACTCCAGGGTGCGCGATTCCTTCAAGGGAATGATTTTGGTGAACGCCATGTCAAACACCTTGCTGCCGGGGCCAACGATGCTGTTGCGGCGCGCGTTGCCGTAGCTGCCCGCCGGCGGCGCAATGAACGCGGCGGTATTAAACCACTCCGTGACTGAGTGATGCGGCAGGCTGACCGATTGCCCGGAAACCAAGTCCGGCCGAAGCGTGCCGTTGGTCCCGCCGTTTACATCATCGATGTCGCCCAGCAGCCGCGGCGTGAACGGCAGGCCCGACGCGATGGTCCAGTCGCCGCTCCATTGCCAGTCGCCGACAATGGCGCGCCATGGAGTGTTTCCGCTAAGCCAGCGCTTATCGGGGCCGAAGGGCAGCTCCAATAAGTAATCGGCGGTGAACTTATGCGTCTGGTTGAAGCTGGAGAGCCCGCGTTCCGCAGCCAGATCGAGAGGATTCTGCGCCACGTTGGCCGAACCTCCGCTCGTCGAAGCGCCGCCTCCGGCTGCGCCGGTACCGCCCGCACCCAATCCGGCCGTACTCGCCGCCGAGGTGGCTCCCGCGCCAATGGAGGATGCATCATCGAGCGACTTGGAAAAAGTGTAGATGCCGCCTAGCGAGAATCCCTTGGACAGGCGCTTGCGCAGCCGCACCGATCCCGCGTTGGCCTCGGAATCGGCCACCGAGCTTTCATAAGTGAAGGCGTCAACCCCGCTGATTAGAATCCTGGTTGCGGTTCGGTTGGGCGCTTCCAGAATGTCGAGATCCGTTCCCTTGGTTCCGGTGTAGT